>JAAUYI010176711.1_pt1 | contig 12740 bp, 7 predicted proteins | sample 7278041 | NCBI WGS metagenome assembly JAAUYI01 (sample SAMN14350216, study PRJNA611818) | marine sediment metagenome | isolation source: surface marine sediment (0.6m) | place: French Polynesia: Moorea | collected 2018-08
CACGCGACGAGTGACCCCCGTCTATCAGGATACGACTCGGGTATCCCGGCAGGTACGGCTGGTTTCGGTCGCTGGTAGCAGTGGGACGACGGTCTATGCGTTCTCCAGCTACGGCAACGGCCTGGCGGTTTACGACATGAACCGGGCTCTCGCGATCGAGGGCTGTCTGCAGGAAGACAGCTCGGACTGTCCGGGGGTCTACCTGGGAAATCTCGGAACCATCTCGACCGGTCGCTACCTGGACGTGCTGGTACGGCCGACCGGCGAGGTTCTGGTCGCCGCGTCCAACGGCAATATCAATGGCCAGGGCCTGGAGATCTGGCAGGTCGATCCTTCGAACCCCGGCGCTGCTGTCCGGTTGTTCAGTGGGCTCGACGAACGGACTTTCGGCGTCGCTCTTTTTTCTTACGAAGGCAATGACTACGTGGCGGCGCTCGAGCGCGACGGCTCGTTCAACGTGATCAAGATTTTCAACGTCAACGCCTGTGGGGGTGGCAATCCCTGCACGATCGGAGCGCCGCTTTTCGTCAGCGTCGGCGTCCCGCCCAGGAGTTCAGATCAGTTCTTGACCTACTCGATCAACGACGGTTCACCGTTCCTCTATTACGGCCTGTTCGGAGGCCTGTCTGGCCAGAAAGTCGAGCAGCTGCTCGATCTGACGACCCTCGGTCGCGGCCCGGGCCAGAACATCACCGAGATGACCGACGGTGGACCGACCTACTTTGATGAATGCGTCGAGGAAGATCTCGGCTACTGGGCCTGGTACTACCCAGGCAACGAGTTTGGCCTCAACAATCTGACGCCTCGCGTCGGTAAGTTTCATCCGGACACCGACTTCTTCTACCGCGCGGCCGGCGGCGTCTTCGACGTCCACGTGCGAGAGGAGACTCTGGCGGTCACCACCACGGTGGTCAATCCCGAGCCGGACGGCTTGTACTGGATGACCGACGAGATCACTTTCCAAGGCGAAGGCTCGAACGGCTGCGATCCCCAAGGCGTATGGACCTGGACGCCGGAGACTACCTCCGAGGTCGACGCGTTTCTGATCAGCGAGACGGGCAATCAAGTGACGTTCCGTTTCGATTGCGGTACCACCAGCCGCTGTAGCGGCGCTGTGGCCCGGGTCTCCGGCGCCAATTCCGATCCGTCGTGCGCCGGCGCTGAGGAGATTTCTGCGGCGATCTTCATGAAAGACCCGCGGATCGAAGTCCTTGCGATCGAGCCGTCGAGCGGCACCTTCGACCAGTGCAACAGCGCCGACTTTACCGCGACGCTCGTCGGCCGAGGCCCGGTCGACTTGGATTGGAGCGCTCGACGCGGCCCGGCATTGGATCCGGATCAGGAGCTGCAGCAGACCTTCGACGACACGGTCGATGCCGAAGATCTCTCGACAGCAGGTTCCGTCTTCACTTGGGATACCGCGACGGCGCGCTTCGCCGGCATCTTCCAAGACGGCTTCGAGTCGGGCAATACCGACGCCTGGGGTCAGCCGGCGGTGCTGACCGAAGACTTCGTGATCGGCGTCGGACTCGACGGCGAGGCGCCGAGTGTCTCGGCGACGGTCGAGCTGACGACCTGCTCGCCGTGATGCCGAAGCTCGCCTGAGGCCGTGCCTGGCTGCTGGCCCTCGGCATCCAGGCGCGGCGACCCTAGTCATGTAGACTAACGTTCTTTAATTGCTGTCGGCACCGGGCATATGCCGAGAGCAAAAGCGGAGAACGAATACATGGCCAGACCTCTCTTAGTGGTCGCATTTGCGGCATGTCTCTTGACATTCATCGGTTGTCAACGTGATGCAGAGCATCAAGAGAACATAGAGCAGCCGACACCCGCTGCCTCAGTAGAAGCCGAGCCGGCGCCGATCGTGAACATGCTACAGAGGCCGGAACTGAACCTGGACGAACGCGGCCGAGCTCTACGGGGCTATGATCCCGTGGCCTACTTCACCGAGGGAAAGGCGATTCTAGGCGATGAGGCCATTCGCGAAACCTGGGATGGTGCCGATTACATGTTTGCAACCGAGGCCAACCGGGCAGCCTTCGTCGAGCAACCGCAGCGCTATCTGCCGGCCCATGGAGGCTTTTGCACTTTCGGTATCGTGCTGGAGAAGAAGTTCGACGGCGATCCGGAAGTCTGGGTGCTTCACGACGACGAGCTTCACGTCTTTCTCAATCAGGAAGTCCGGGGCAAGTTCCTGAGCGACGAGAGCAACTTCGCGCGGGTCGAGGCGAACTGGCCGCGGATCCGGGATCAGACGGCGCAGGAGTTGGAGGAAGCGAGCGCTCCCAGTGCCGCCAGTGACGCCTGAGGCTGAAGAGCGCCTGTGGGGCGGCGAACCGGCGGTACCTGAGCCGGAAGGAGGAGTCGCGGCCTATCGACCGCGGGTCCCGGCGGTGTTGGCGGCCCTCGCGTTACTGCTCACCCTGGGATTGGGTTACGTAGCTTCCCGGCACAAAGCGTCTCAAGACGCGATCCTCGAGGAGCAGCGGCAGCTTCTGGAGCTAAAGACTTCTCTGTCGCGGATCGAGCGGCAGGTCCTGCTCGCCCGCAATGATGAGTCGACTCTGCTTCTCAAGGGCGGCGGGGGTCCCATCGATGGTTTTCGGCAAAGTATGCACGACGTCGAGCTAGCCCGGGGAGAGCTGGAAGCGAATCCCCAGGCTGTCGAACTGGCCGAGGATCTTGGGGTCGTTCTTGAAACCATCGGTCGATATCGCTCCGCTGTGGATACGGCGGTCAGGATTCTGAAGCGTTTGGGGCGTGCCGGCGAATCCGGCTTGCTCGACGAGCTGCTGGCTGCGGAAGCTGCCCTGGACGAGCTTTTTCGGCGCCTCGGCGTTTCTGAGCTGAGTCTGCGGTTCGCCAATCTCCGATTGCGGCAGCGAGATTTCAGCAGCAGTCTCAACATCGAGCACGCCGAGGCTTTGCTTAGAGATACCGAGGCTCTGGCCGAGAACATCAGCGGGCGGCCTCAGTCTGTGCTGGTAGCTCAGCTTCAGGGCGTCCTCGACGACTACCGATCCCATGTCTTTCAAGCGATGTCTGGTGTGCTGGAGCTCGAGCTTGCGACCTCCCAGAGCAGTTTGCGCTTCGATCGCGTCTCACCAGCGATCCGCGATATCGAAGGCCGTCTCGATGCATCGCTGCAGGCGGCGGCGCGAGATCTCCAGTTGCGGCGTCGGGCATCTTTGACCCGGACGGTCTTGGTGATTGCCGCGGTCTTCGTCGTCATTCTTCTGCTGATGGTGTTCGAGACGAAGAGAGCGCAGGCGTGGTTGGCCCTCGAGTCTCGTCTCCAGCAAGCGCAGAAGCTGGAGAGCCTCGGCGTCTTGACCGGCGGCATCGCTCATGATTTCAACAATCTTTTGACAGGGGTTCTCGGCCACGCTCAACTGGCGCTGGCCAAGATGCGACAGGAGTCCGGCATTCGGCGTCATATCGAGCCCATCGAGACTGCGGCGCAGCGCGCGGCCGAGTTGACCAAGCAGATGTTGGCCTATGCTGGGCAGGGGCGCTTCGTCTTCGAGGCTTGTGATCTCGGAGATCTGGTCGAGGAGATGACTCGATTACTCGAGACCGCGATCTCAAAGAAAGTGCGCCTCCATCATTACCGAGCTTCCAAACGGACCGTCGTCGAGGCCGATACGACCCAGATCCGGCAGGTGATCATGAACTTGATCACCAATGCCTCCGACGCCCTCGGCGAACGGGAAGGGACCATCAACATCCAGACCGGTTTGATTGATCTCACCGAAGCCGATCTCCCACAGGGTGCTGTCGGCCATCGGTTGACGCCAGGGTGCTTCGTCTTTCTCGAGATCACGGACGATGGTTGCGGGATGGACGAAGAGACCCGGCGCCGGCTCTTCGAGCCCTTCTTCACCACCAAGGCCAAGGGGCGAGGCCTGGGCATGGCCGCGGTACTCGGCATCATCAGAGCGCACCACGGGGCGATCCAGGTCGACAGCGCAGAACAGTACGGATCGACGTTCCGGGTCCTCCTGCCGGCCTCCAGCCGGCGTGTCGAAGACACGCCGGGGCGCCCCAGCAACGTGACGCACCGCGAGGGCCTGGGAACCGTTCTGGTCGTCGATGATGACGAAATGGTGCGTGTGATTGCGCGGGCATGCCTGAAAGAACTCGGTTTTGAAGCCCTGGTCGCTGAGGACGGCCTGAGCGCGGTGCATCTCTTCGATCAGCGCAACGATGAGATCGAGATCGTGCTGCTCGATATGAGCATGCCCGGTCTCGATGGCGAAGAGACGCTGCGTGAGCTGCGCCGGATCCGTCCGGATGTGAAGGTCATTTTGTGTAGTGGTCATCCGGAAGAGAGAGTCATCTCCCGGGTTCAGGGCCTGGCCGGATTCCTCGAAAAACCTTATGGACCCGATCGCCTGGCGGAGAAGGTTTTTGAGGCTCTGGGTCTGCGGCTGGACTCTGAGCTCAGAGGCGTTCCGGAGAAGGTCGTTTGACGAGTTCGAGGGCAGATGTTCTGGCTATAAAGTCTCCTGAGATCAGAGAATCGAGTCGAGTTGCTGTAAGACTCTGAGTCTTCGCAAGATGATTCGTAATGTCTGCCGGTTATCCTCCTCCATAGGAGGTAACCGTCATGGCCGCGGAGGAAAGAAGCCGCCGGGAGTCACTCGGCGGCATGGCGAATTCTCGTTCCGGGGAAAGCGAAGCCACCGAGGACGCATCACGGATTCTGGTCGTGGACGACGATGCCGTCTTGCTTGACGTCTATACGTTGTTGCTTGAAGCCGCAGGCTTTGTGGTCACCACGAGTGTCGGCGCCCACCAGGGCTTCGAGATTCTGGCCGAAGCCAGCCGGCAGCGGCATTCGTTCGATCTCCTGATCACGGATTTCGATATGCCTGGAAATCGAGGCAACGTACTGATCAAGGCGGTGCGGGAGTTGGAGAAGGATGATCGCGTCTCGGACCAAGACCGGCTGCCGATCCTGTTACTGACCGGCGTGGCGCTGTCGACGCTCTCGAGGCGGGAACAAGACGACCTGATGACATCCGGGGTCTCCTACTTGAACAAGACAGACGCCAACGATCGACTGGTCCCGACCGTCAAGCGCATTCTGCGCAAACACTCGGCTTGAGCGGTCTCGCATTGTCGACTATCCTCTTCGCCATCCGGGAGTTCTCTGCCGCCGGCAGTCCCCAGACCTGAACCGAGGAGGTCCAGAATGCTGAACTGGTTGCAAGGCGATCAGGACGTTTATGCGCTGATCGCGCGCAAGAACTATCCCCGGGCGGTCAAAGTGCTTAACCGGCAACTGCGCAGGAATCCGCGCAGTGTGCACCTGCGACAGCTGCTCGCCGACGTGCTCACCCGGCTGGACGAGCGTCAGCGGGCGGTTGCCATACTCGAACCCTTGGTCGACGAATTCGTTGCCGAGGGCTTCGCGGCCAAGGCGATCGCGATGTTGAAGAAGATTCAGCGCATCGATCCCGGGCGCTCAGACATCGACGGCAAGCTGGCCGCACTGATCGAAGCTCAGGATACCGGCACCGCCGAAAGCCACGTGCCGCTGATCCGGGCACACCTGGAAGATACTCAAGAGGCCCCGCTGGAAGCGACCGCTGAGGTTCCGGCCGCCTTTGGAGAACCGCCGATGCGTACCTCCGAGCTGCGCGCGGATTGGTTCGAGGAGGCCGTCGAGGAGCGTCAAGACTTCCACTGGTCGCCACTCCTGGCTGGCTTCACCCGCGAAGAGCTGGCGGCTCTGATCGGCGGTTTGAGATTGTTGATCAAGAATCCAGGAGCGATCATCTACGGCGAGGACGAGCCCGGCTCGAGCCTGTTTATCCTCGCCAGCGGCAAGGCTCGGGTCTATCGCCGCGATGGATCGGGGCACTATGAACAGGTCGATGTGCGGCAGGAGGGAGATTTCTTTGGAGAGGCATCGGTCCTGACCTTGAGCAATCGCAGATTTACCGTGACTGCGATCACCGAATGCGAGCTTCTCGAGCTGGATCGGGCGACGTTCGACCGCCTCTCGAAAAGATTCCCCAAGGTTTACGAGACCATTCAACAGCTCCATGACAGCCGTCCATGGACGACGCCGGAACCCCGAGTCGGCACCTGAGTAGTTCTCAGCTACCGACTTTTTTCCAAGGGCGGGAGTTTTTTCCGTGCCCGGAACGCACCCTGATTGAGAAGTCGAGCAGGTCGCTTCGGGTTCTGTAGCCTGGTCATTTGACTCAAAAAGTTTTGCCGAGAACGAAGTTCTCGGGAACTGACGTGTCAAAGTGTCGCTGACGGTCAGTCGATTCCTACGTTCTGCGTAGGAGATGTTCGTATGGAATAGTCGAGCGACACATCATAGAATAGTTTCTGGCACACGATTTGCGTAAGGAGCTTATAGACCGAGGAGGCGTCGGGAGCGAGGGGGGATCAGTCACCAGACGAATGATGGGATAGCCGATGGATACTCGAAGTGGGGCGCTGGTCGTCTTGGCTCAGCAGGGTGCTTTGCTCCGGAGGAATCTGAGAAAACCGAGCCCGATAGAGTCGAGGCGGATTGCCCTCGAGCGTATGATCACGCTCGATTTCCCACACTGCGGGGCGTATTTCGCTGAGTACTCCTCCAACATCTCGATGACCGGGATGTTCATCAGGACGGATCGAATTCAGCCACCCGGGACGCTCGTCAAGCTCGAGTTCAACCTCTCCGACGGTTCGAGCTTGATCGAAAGCCAGGCCGAGGTCGTCTGGGTGCGGAGGCGCAACGAGAGTCCAGATCGCCCCTCCGGCCTGGGGCTGCGCTTCATCAACCTGGAGAAAGAAAGTCGGCAGCTGATCCGCTGGGCTGTCGAGCAGCGGCTGAGGGACGGCCGCTCAGCCGCGTCTGAGGAGTCGACGAAGGCGGCGTCAGACGCGAGCAACGGCGAGAACACAAAAAGATCTACTACAGCTTCTTCGGAAGAGAACAAGCCTCCTCAAGAGAAGCAGCCCGGCTTGGAAGGAAAGCCGGCCCGCGAAGGGAAGCCCTCTCGCGACAAGGATGACTTGGAATCGAGGCTTCATTCATACGCTGGCGCTCGGGCGGTTCCAAATGCCGACGATCGTCGGCGCTGGTGGGTCTTGATCGTGTTGACTGGGCTGATCGCCGGTGTGCTCTTCATCCTGTACAAGGGGCATGAACCCGAGTCCGCCTCCGAGGCCATCGAGCCGGGAAGGGCTGTCGTGGCTGATGCGGCGGTTGCCGTCGCCGAGACAAGAAGTACCGATCGGGGAGCGGTGAGTGAAGTGCCGTCTGCCCCGCCTGAGGCTCCGGAGGTGTCTCAGCAGCCAGAGAACGATATCGCGACAGTGATCGCCTCCTGGGCCGAAGCCTGGTCGATGCAACGCGTGGACTCCTATCTCGGTTTCTATGCCGAGAGCTACCGACCGACGGGTGGCATGAGCTTGGCTGATTGGCACGAGCGACGTCGAGAGCGAATCACTGGTCCGCGGCGTATCGAGGTCGGGATCTCGGATCTCGAGGTGCAGTTGCTCGACACTGAGCGCGCTCGGGCTACGTTCCACCAGTCCTATCAATCCGATCGTTATCAGGACCGAACCCGCAAGACGCTCGAGTTGGTGCTCGAAAGCGGGCAGTGGAAGATTCAAGACGAAAGATCGGAGACTTGAAGAACCAGTTCCGAGCGCAGATCAGCGTAATGTTGGCCGATTCGCGCGATCAGCCCGGGAGCTTCGGTCAAGGCGCCTTCACGCGTCAGGTGCTCCAGCCGCTTGCACACCTTGGTCATACGCTGGCCACCGACCATTCCTGAAGACGACTTCAGCGTGTGGGCGAGGCGTTCTACCGTCTCGAGGTCGCCGGCTGCCAACGCCGTATCGAGGCCGTCAATCCGTGCCGGAGTTGTGCTGAGAAAGACTTCGATCGTCTCGCGAAGAATGTCGCCTTCGCCTTCATCCAACTCGCGTAGACTTTCCAGAACCCTACGATCAAGGATCAGAGTCTCGCTCACGAGCGGTTGAGCAGTCGGGATTGCGCTCGTCGGCTCTGCCATCATCGGAGTCAGCGGTTCCGAGGAAGAAGATTCGGCGAGCCCATCATGGTAACGCTCCAGCGCCGCACGAAGCTCGGCGCGTTTGAGGGGCTTGCTCAGGTAGTCGTCCATGCCGGCCGCCAGACATTTCTCGCGGTCCCCTCGCAGTGCGTTGGCGGTGATGGCGATCAGCCAAGGACCTTCCGGTCGAGGCCAGCGGGAACGGATTCGTCGCGCGGTCTCGAGCCCATCAAGCTCCGGCATCTGGACGTCGAGCAAGACGACGTCGTAGCGCTGGTGGTCCAGAGCCTCCAGAGCTTCGAGTCCGTTGGTGGCGCAATCGGCTGGACAGCCCAATCGTTCCAGCATTCGCAGAGTGACCGTCCGGTTGACCTCATCATCTTCGGCGAGCAAGATCGAAAGCGGCGCCAGGTCGAAGTCGTCCGCCGGTGCTGGCGGCAAGACCGTCGTGGGCGACGATGGGTTGCCGCTTGGAAATCTCTTTGAAACATCTGTCAGCACGGTACGGTGAGTCGCTCCTGGCTCAACCCCGGTCTGACCAGCAAGGCTCGGCCATCGGTGGAGATCCTCGGGGCGGGATTCGAAGAGTCGGATGAGCGCGGCATGGAGCTCGCCAGGCTTGACCGGAGCGTTCAGCCGAGCAGCGTAGCTCGGCTCCGTCTCCTGTTCCAGGCTGGGAAGTGCAATCCATCGAATAGCGATCCAGGGTGTCGGCGGGTGGCTCTCCGCCAACCGGCGGCCGAGCTTGACGAGGGACCCCAGATCGTCGGCTGGACGCCCGAGGATCGCCAGGTCGAAGGTCTCGCCACCGCGGATCCGTTCGAGTGTCCTGCGGGCCGAGCCCATGACCGTAGGCGTCATCCCCCAGAACCCGACCAGATCCGCAAGCGTCTGCCGAGTGAAGACGCCCTGTTCGAGAATCAACACCTTTTTGGCTTCGAGCTCGAGCCGTTTCGGTCCCAGAAAAGTGTCGATAGCGGCGGTTTCGCGTCTCGCCGGTATGGTGAACTGGAAGGTCGAACCGTGTCCGGGTTCGCTTTCAGCCCACATTTTGCCTCCCATCAGATCGCACAGGCGACGGCTGATGGCAAGCCCCAGGCCAGACCCTCGGTGTTGCCTCGTGTCGGAGTCGTCGATCTGCCTGAATGCCTCGAAAAGCCCTTCTAGAAGGTGTGGGGGAATACCGATGCCCGTATCCACGACCCTGAAATGAAGCTCGACTGTCTCCTGGTCGGTGTCGGCTTTTCCGAGACCGACGTCGAGAAGCACTCCACCTTGCTCGGTGAACTTGACCGCGTTGCCCAGCAGATTGACCAGGATCTGACGCAGTCGAACGCCATCGCCGCCCACCACGACCGGAACGGCCGGATCAGCTGCGTAGGCCAGGTCGAGGCCTTTTTCGGCGGCTCGAGCGGCGAGCAGGTCGAGAGCAGCCTCAATACAGTCACGCAGTCTGAACGGTCGCGACTCGAGCTCGAACTTGCCGGCTTCGATCTTCGAGAAGTCTAGGATGTCGTCGATCAGCACCAGGACGGCGTCGCCACTGTTGCGTGCGACCTCAGCGAGCTCGCGTTGCTCGGTCGAGAGGTCCGTGTCGAGCAGCAGATCGGTGGTCCCGATCACTCCGTTGAGCGGTGTACGGATCTCGTGACTCATGGTCGCCAGGAAGCGGGTTTTGGCTTGGCTGGCCTCGAGCAGTTTCTGGGTCCGATCTCGGACCCGCTTCTCGAGCTCATTGCGCAGTGTCTCCAGTTCCTTGTGCGTGCGCATGAACTGATTCGCCAGAGATGCCGCCAATGAGATGACGAGAAACGCGAATCCGAAGGCGACGATGCGGGGGCCAGCGTAGAGGCCGCGGGTGACGGCAACATCATTGAGGAAAGCGACGGCCGAGCCGATCGTACCGACCGCCACGATATGGGCTTCCGGGTGCTTGCGCCAGGCTTCCCGGAAGATCGTCCAGATGCCATAGCCGACCAGGGCTACCAGACACAGCTGCCAGAGAGGCAGCACCAGCAGGTTGAGCTTGAGACCCGGGGTCAGGGCGACGAACAGGGCCACGATCACGTTGAGCCCTTGATAGATCCTCAGCGGTCGTCGGATCTCGAGCCCGAGGAGCGGCCAAACCAGCTGGATGAAGCCGGGCACCATCAGGAAGAGCAGGAGATACTCGACCTCCTTGAACCCTATGAAGTGGTCGCCAAGTCTGTATTTCCACTGGGTGCAGAGGAAGGTGTAGCCCGCGAATGCGATCGCGCAAAATCCGAACCAGAGGTAGCCTGAAAGCTGCGGCCGACGCCTGAAGAGTTCCAGGTAGAACAATCCGATGACGGCGAAGAAGCCTGCCAAAAACAGCGACGGCAGTTCCGCAACCAGCTCGCGTCGAACCAGTTCCTCGATACGGCCGAGCAGAAAGGATCCTTCGTACGGGCCGCTGACGCTGCCCGGAAGCCAGGGTGATCTCCAGACTCTGAGCGCGATGATCAACCGTCCGTCGGGACTGAAGGCCTCGCGTGGTATCGCGAAGATGCGGTGGCGGTCGTAGTCGATCTCAGACACCGGCGGCAGTGCCCCGACGCCGCCGAGCGGCTGGCCTCCAGCAAAGACCTCGTAGGCGCTATCGATCTTGCCCAGACTCAGGCCGAGACGCAGGTCAGCAGGAAAAGGCAGCGGATTCGAGGTCGTCGGATCCTCGCCTGAGTTGCTGAGTCGAACCTCCAGGCGGTACCAGGAGAATTCGGCGGCAGAATCTGGCCTCGGTCCGGTCGGAATCTTGACGGAGGCCCACTGAGAGTCGTCGTACTCCGGGGCGGCCCATTCCAGGTCGTCGCCGGCCTGGAACTTCCAATCGACTGCCAGGCTGAGGGGATGATCGGGATCGAGCGCGATCGCCGTGTCACGGGCGAGCGCGGGTGCGGCGGCGAGCAGCAGCGCTGTGCCGATAAGGGGGCCTGAGAGCCTTGGGAGTGAGACAATCATTGTTCGAAGGTCGGTAAGCTTAATATGGCTTGCGCGTAACGCAACGCCTCATGGTACGGATGGGTTGGGCCAAGAAGCATTGGCGTAGGCGGAGATTCTTGGGGCGCTCGCCGAAACATTCGGCTCTGGTACGGCATCTGAGGTACAATCCACCGGCTGCGCAAACCGAACGTGCCCCATCTCTTTGGATCGCCCTCAAACATGACCGAACCTGCCACCTGGTGCCTGGAAGGCTATGTCGACGACAACCGTGAGGTCTGGCGGACGATGGTCTATAAGCTGCCGTTTCAGGTCGGTCGACGGGCGGACTCGGATCTCGTGTTGCCGTTCGGTCGTGTTTCCCATCGGCACGCCAAACTGTTCTCCCGCCAGAGCGGGCTATGGCTACGTGATCTGGGGAGCACCAACGGCACGTTCTTGAACGGCAAACGGGTCAACGACGACTGTCGCCTCAACGATGGCGACATCGTGCATTTCGCCGATCACGAGTTCCGGCTGGTCAGCTTTTCGACCCATCATCCGCCGTCGTCGACCCAGACCATCCGGCTGGACGAGTTGCACCTGCCGTCGCACAACTTCGACCGCATTCGCGACTTTCGAAAGATGCTCGAACACGGTCATGTCCGGGCGGTCTACCAGCCCCTGGTCTCCTTGGCCGACGGTTCGGTGATGGGCTACGAGGTTCTGGGGCGTGGCGAAGTCAGCGGAGTGGAGACACCGCCGACCGAGCTCTTTTATCTCGCCGAGGCTCAAGGACTCGAGCTCGAGCTGAGCGCTGCCTTTCGCGACAAAGGGGTCGACGACTCGAAGAAGCTGCCGGGTGAGCCCAGGATCTTCGTCAACTCCCACCCTTCCGAACTGATGAAGAGTGACGTGCTACTGACCTCTCTCGATCGCCTGCGTCAGCGTCACCCAACCCAGAATCTGGTGCTCGAGATCCATGAGTCTGCGGTCGCCGACATGTCGGCACTGCAGACCCTGCGTGCTGATCTCGAGCAGCTTGACATCGGCATTGCGTTCGACGACTTCGGCACCGGGCAGGCGCGGTTGCTCGAGTTGACCGACGTGTCGCCTCAATTCGTCAAGTTCGACCGTGCATGGGTCAAGGATCTGCATCGGGCAACGCGGCGGCGGCTCGACTTGGTGGAGACCCTGAGTAGCCTGGTCACCAACATGGGCATCGCGACAGTTGCCGAAGGCATCGAATCCCAGGAAGAGGCCGACGCCTGCTTCAAGGTGGGCTTCGAATACGCCCAGGGCTACTATTTCGGGCGCCCGTCGCCGGCGACGGTGTTCAGTGGCACCTCGTGAGTTCTTGAAGCGACGACGACTCAGGACCGCGCCCGAGAGCTCTGGGAAAAGACGCTGCGGATGAGCACGTCGCGTCAACCATTCCTCACGTCCCGCCTGCAGGGCTTCGGTACCACCATCTTTACCGAGATGACCCTTCTCGCCCAGCGTCATGGGGCGGTCAATCTCGGACAGGGTTTTCCAGACTTCGACGGTCCCGAGTCGATCAAAGAAGCTGCGATCCGAGCGATTCGGGGCGGCCAAAACCAGTACTGCCGGATGACCGGCCTGCCCGAGCTCAATCGGGCGGTGGCGGCGCACCAAGAGCGCTTCTATGGCGTCAGCTACGACCCAGACCGCGAAGTGACAGTGACCAACGGCGCTACCGAAGCCCTCTACGCGACATTCCAGGCGCTCTGCGAAGTCGGTGACGAGGTGATC
>JAAUYI010002052.1_pt1 | contig 12734 bp, 7 predicted proteins | sample 7278041 | NCBI WGS metagenome assembly JAAUYI01 (sample SAMN14350216, study PRJNA611818) | marine sediment metagenome | isolation source: surface marine sediment (0.6m) | place: French Polynesia: Moorea | collected 2018-08
AAATCTATAAGGAGTTATCGGCACAGATGACAGAAGCTACTAAAACTATAGAACGAGGCATTCAGTTAACACCTACTGCTTTTAAGCACATCAAAATGCTGCAAGAACAACAGGGGAATAAGGAGCTTTGTCTTCGGGTAGGAGTTCGTCAAGGTGGTTGTTCAGGAATGTCCTATATGATGGATTTTGAAGAGCCAAGTAAAATTCAGGATAGTGACGAAGTGTTTGATTATGACGGATTTAGAATTGTCTGCGATCCCAAAAGTTTGTTATATCTTTATGGTTTAGTCTTGGATTATAGTAACGCCATGATTGGTGGTGGTTTTGAATTTACTAATCCTAATGCTTCTCAAACCTGCGGTTGTGGAAAATCTTTCGGCGTATAAAAACAGATAGACATATCGGCAAAATTGAATATCCCATAAAGACAGACTATGCACATTAGTCTGTCTTTTGTTTTATGTTTTATAAAACCTCAGGATTTATACCAAAAGAAGGCTGGAAGCTTTGCTCTGGTCACGTAGAATAAAAAATCAATAAAATAGTTGACTTAAAAATCAATTATGGTTATGATGACTTTTAAGTTGATTTTTAAATCAATAATAATAAATTTTTCCTCTCAGCTTCAAGAAAGATCCTATCAGCCAACAACGAAAATTTACTTAAGAGAAGAATTATGAGCCAAACGAATTCTAAAAATAACAAAGAAGCAATTATGACAGCATTTAATAAACTGTTAACTAAAGATCGACAAAGTGAATCTAAAATAGCTACTAAAGAACAGGAAGCAGAAAAAAAGAAAAATCAACAATTATTACAGAAAACTCTTGACTATACAGTTGATAATATTATCAATGGCATGGCTGCTTTACAATTAAATTTTGGTACTGAAATTAATAAATTAGCAGAGAATTTAACTACTGAATCTAATAAATTAGCAGAACTAAAAAAAGCGATCGCTGTAGAACAAGAACATTTAGAACATTTAAATCGAGTCCGATTAGTTGCTGATGCGCTGGATATTTTAAATCAAGAACATCAAGAAACAATTAGCACCCTTAAAGCTAATACTGCTAGGGAAAAAGAAGCCATAGTTAAAGAAATAGCACAAGTCCGAAAAGAGTGGTCAAAAGAACAGATAAAATTTGAAGTTAGCGTTCAAGAAACAGCAGAATTGCTAACTCAGAAAAGAGAATTAGAAGCAGCAGATTATCAATATGAATTAGAACGTCAAAGAACTATTGAAAGTGATGAGTATGAAGAAGATAAACGTTTACAGTTGAGGGAATTAGCTGAACTAGAATCCGAGAAAAGTAAAGACTGGTTAGAGAGAGAGCAATACTTGGCAGATAATAAAGCAGAATTTACTAAAAATCAAGAAAAAATCAGTAGTTTTGAAGAAAAAATCAAAGAAGAATATAACAAAGCTAAAGGTAAGGCAATTAAAGATGCTGACAATAAATCTAAAGTAGAAGCAGATTTAATAGAAAAAGAATGGTCAGCTATGCAGCAAGGTTATAAGTTAAAAATAGAATCTTTGACAGCAGTAATTGAGCGACAAACAGAGCAAATTTCTGAACTTACATCTCAATTACAAGAAGTCAATACCCAAGCTCAAAATTTAGCTATGCAGGCATTTCAAAATACAGCTAAATAAGTAGTAAGTAGTAAGTAAGGTAGAGGCGAACCGTCGTTTGCTCGTACAAAAGTAGTAAGTAGCAAGTAATTATGGCAATTAATTCTAAAAATACCAAAGCAGAAATATTGGCGGCTTATAAAGATTTAGAAAAACAAAAAAGAACTTTAGAATCCGAAGCTAAAAAGCGTCCTCAGGCTAATTCTATAGCAAATAATAATAATTCTTCAACTTCAGCTAAAAAAATTAATATAAGCAGTAGTCAAGATATGTTGAACACTATTCAAAATTTAGAAAAAATACAAAGAGATTTTGGTGGTGCAGTTAGTAGATTATCGGAACAATTAATTATTGAAGCGACACAATTAGAATTGGTTAGACAAGAAATTGCTAAAGAAAGAACAGAACTAGAAAATCTACATGAGTTAAGTGAAATTGAAGAATCAACTATCGACATTTTACTAGAGCAGTATCAAACAAGTGCTAAAAAATTTACCGAGAAATTAAGCCAAGAACAAGAAAGTAATGAGCAAGAAATTGCTGAATTAAAACAAGCTTGGGTGAAAGAACAAGAAACCCATACACGCTTAATTAAAACCAGAAATGAAGATTACCGTAAGAGCCAGCAAAGAGAAAAAGAAGAATATCAATATAACTTAGATTTAGAAAGAGATTTAGATGAAGAAAAATATGAAGAAGAGAAACAACTTAAGCAAAAAGAGTTAGCCCAAACCCGTCAAACATTAGAAAAACAATGGCAGGAAAAAGAAGCTGATATTGCTAACCAAGAACAACAATACGCAGAAGCTAAAGAAACAGTAGCAGCTTTCGCAGAACAATTACGAGCCAAAATCAAACAAGGAACAGAAGAAGGCAAAGGCATTGGCACATATCAAGCTAAAGTAAAAGCCGATCTTAGAACTAAAGAAATTGAAGGAGAAAAACAAAACTATCAGCTAAGAATTAATTCTTTGGAACAAACAATTAACAATCAAGAAGCCAGAATTAATAAACTATCACAACAGTTAGATGCTTCTTTACAACAAGTTCAAGATTTAGCAGTTAAAGCAATTGAAGGAACTTCTAATCGCAATTCTTTTGAAGCCATGAAAGCGATCGCTATGGAACAAGCTAAGACGACACAAAAAGGTAAATAGTTTTTATTTTTTAGTTTTTAGTTAGGAATTAAATATAAGTTTTCTAGGGTGCGTAGGGATAAATTTGATTTACCCCTACTTTCTTAATTCTTGGTAAATACCAAGGGTAGAAATAAACTAAGTTAAACTCCACTTGTCGCTTCACGGATGCAGTTTATTTAAATTATTTAAACCGAGGATAAATTTCTCGATCGAATAGCTGACGAATTTTATCACCTAATTCTGGTTGGTTTTTAATCAGTTGTTCTACCAAATACTCATAATCTTCTTTAACGTCATAATCTAGACGCTTGCTTGGAGACTTAGCCTCTGCTAACCAAGTAGCATGAAATGAAGCTCCAATATTTAGTTGAGGATGGCTCAGTTTGTATAATGGACCATGTCTTAATTTTCTGGCATCAAAGAGCCAAATTTCAGAATTTCGTGACCATTCTGGATCATTATCTTTCCGATCAGATTGCGATAAAAATTCATCAGAAGTTAAGACCACGCAAGCAATGTAACCATCAGTTTGATCTTCTGCATCTGGACGGGGAATAAATTGAGCAGAAGTTCCTAAATATTGATTATTAAACTGATAATAATTATCTGGATCTATCTCAATCTCAATTTTATCATCAGAATTTATTCTAATTTTCAAATGGCATAGACTAGAGGGAACACCTTTGTAGGTTAAGTCAACCAGCTTATCTAGATCTACTAAACGTTGAGAATATCTTTTATAAGCTGCCACGTTTCTTTCAGTGAGAGTATCTGGCCAACAACCCCAGCTATTCCAGAAGATATCAGTAAATTTTTCGGTTAGTCGTTGATCTTGATAGACATAAAATGCCGAAGACCAAGTAAGACTATATTTTGGGTCTAATTGATGATCTGCTAATTGTTGATTGATAAGTTCGCGATCTTCTTTATTAGGTCTTAATTGTTTATCGATTACCTTCCCTGTTTCTCCATCGATTACCCAACGTCCTAAGCGACTGATATCCATCGGACTTACGACATTTCCTGCCAACTTTTGTAAGCGGTAAGTCAGTTCTGGATCATCATATTTATCTTCTATGTCATCATGATCGCGATCGTCATAAGCTGAACGATCAAAGATGCGAATATATTCTGCCACATCTGTTGCAGCTAGATGACTGATGTGAACAACAATCTGATTATTAGGATTGTCGTAATCAACTAAATAATGAGAGAATTCTGGAGCAATTTCTACTTCTTGGGCAACAACTTTAGGCAGATGTTTAAAAGGACTGCGGGAAAACCAAGCAGCAAATTTATTAGTTTTAGCTGCTTCTGGTTTTAAGTCTGCTCGCTTAACGATGTATAACTTTGTGCTGGGATACTGAGGATAGTCAATAAAATCTGCCAAGAGAATTTTAAAAGCCGTAGCTAAATAATTTTTTTGGAAAGGCAAAATATTTTCTAAAGAGAACTTAAAAGATGTCTCCGCAAAGATTAAATAGTCACGGGTCAATCCCATTTGATGAACTGTTTGATCGATTTTTAGGGAACGGTTTCTTGGTAAGACAACATTCCATTTACATTTAATGCCTACTTGCTTACCATCCCATGCTAATAAATGAACAAAATCATATCCTCCACTAATACTTCTAACAATTTTTTCGATTAACCCTAGAAAATTGACTATAAACCTCACGATCCCTAGAAAGAGAGAGTAGAGTTGAAGAAATATACCCTGAATACCTTGAGATTCATTAGATTTGTTGACGCTTGATTTTAAAGTGACTGCATGATCTGTTAGTCTTTCTTTCAATGAGCGAGACAACGCCAACATTGTCCAGATTGATTTACCCACATTAACCGTAAACAATTCTCCTGTTTTAAAATCAAATACAGGATGGGCAGAACTCATCACTTGTTTGAAAGGTTGAGCCTGTTGACTCGGTAAAAAATCTTCCCAGTCTTGATTTTTGCCCACAGGGGTTAGGGTTTCTAGAGTTTCAGGGTCGACTTCATAGGGTCTGCCTACATCCCAAGTTACTAATAAGCGTTCGCTTTCATCATCAGATAGTTTAAACGGTACAAAGGCAGTATTTAATTGATTGCGAACTCCTAGTTTGTTAAGTGAAACCCTTGAAATACCTAAATTTTGGAAAGCTAAATCTTTATATTGACTGCCTTTTGTTTCATTAACAGTCGCTAAGTCTGCATAATAACAAGGAGGTTTGATAAAACGCGTTTTAAGACTAGCATTGCCTTGGTCAAAACTAAAACGGTAAACCATGCCATCTCCGTTATAGATGGGAGTCCAACCATTTTTAGTTACCCAAACTACCTGTTCGTCTCCTTCGACTGAGGAAGAATTAGATGAGCCAACAGGGCTAACTATAAAAAAGTGACCATGTAAATCATGGGGTAATGTAGTTTCATGTCCGTCCGCATCTCTGATGGTAAGTTTTACTGGATCTATGAATTCCTCTCGACTTACTGCAACGATTGTTTGAGGAAATCGTGAAGGTAAACTTTGTTCAGAATTATTTGGTGTTGTGGCTTCTAAAGGTTCTAACGGTGATTGACTCATGATCTAAATAAAATAAAAAGCTTGATTTGTTGAAAAAGAAAACTATATTTTTTACTTAGACTTAGACTTCATAAGTTATGCAAAAATGGATTTTTTGTAACAATTATTTATATTAAGTAGTTTCATCTTTTATCTGTTTACAGGTTAAGAAACAACAGTATCAGTAATAATATGGGAAAGTAAGCCCACTGGGCCAAAAAAGAGACACAATATTAGGGAATAAGATCATTACAGTCCAAAAGGGCAGAATGTATAAATTGGCAATATTAAATAATTGAGCAAGAGTAATAATTTGAAGTATCAGGGATTAGGATAAATTAGTGAACATTTTTTGTATTATATAAGCGCTCAGTTTCAGTCCTGTTTCTCTAGGATATCGAGATAATAAGAGCAAGAAAAAGAGCTCAAAGTAAGCTCAATAACTAGAAATGAGGATAAATTTCATCATCAAATAACTTGCGGATTTTGTCCCCTAATTCTGGTTCATTTTCAATTAGTTGTTCTACCAGATATTCATGATCTTCTCGCACATCATAATCGAGCAATCTATCTGGAGATTTAGCTTCAGCTATCCAGGTAGTGTGAATTGTAAAGCCAATATTTAGCTTGGGATGACTAAGTTTATATAATGGGCCTTGGCTAAGATTTCTGGCATCAAAAATCCAAATTTCGGTATTTTGTGACCATTCTGGGTCATTATCTTCCCGATCAGACTGAGATAAAAATTCATCAGAGGTTAAGACCACGCAAGCAATATAACCATCAGTTTGGTCTTCTGCATTAGGACGGGGAATAAATTGTGCCGAAGTTCCTAAATGGTTTTTATTAAACTGAAAATTATTTTCAGAGTCTATTTCTATCTTGGTTTGGTGATTATCATCTGTTCTGATTTTTAAATGACATAAACTAGAAGGAACACCTTGATATGTTAGGTCAAGCACTTCATCTAAGGGGACTAAGCGATGAGGATACTGTGCATAGTCGGATACGGCTTTTTTAGAAATGGTATCTGGCCAACAACCCCAGCTATTCCAGAAAATATCAGTGTATTTTTTAGTTGGTCTTTGGTCTAGACATACATAAAATGCCGTGGACCAAGTAAGCTGAGGATTAGATACTAGTTGCTTGTCAATTACTTTTCCAGTTTCGCCATCAATTACCCAACGTCCTAAGCGACTGACATCCATAGGACTAACAACATTACCTACCAAATCTTGCATACGATAACTTAGTTCTGCATCATTGTATTTATCGCCCAGACCATGATCGTCATAAGCTGAACGATCAAAGATTCGGATATATTCAGCTATATCTGTTGCTGCTAGGTGATCGACATAGACAGTAATCTGATTATTAGGATTATCATAATCCACTAGATAATGAGAAAATTCTGGAGCGATTTCTACCTCTTTGGCAACAACTTTCGGGAGATGTTTAAAGGGGCTGCGGGAAAACCAGACAGCAAATCTATTAGTTTTAGATACTTCTTGTTTTAAGTCTGATCGTTTAACAATATATAGCTTAGTAGTGGGGTATTGGGGATAGTCACTAAAGTTTGCCAATATAATTTTTAAAGCTGTAGGGAAGAGATCTTTTTGGTAAGTTATCATATTCGCCAAAGAGAACTTAAAAGATGTCTCTGCAAACACAATGTAGTCTTGAGTTAAACCCATTTGATGAACAGTTTGGTCAATTCTCAGGGGTCTATTTCCTGGTAAAACAATATTCCACTTACCCTTGATCCCTACTTGCTTACCATCCCAGGCGAGTAAATGAACAAAATCATACCCTCCACTAAAAGTGCTGGATATTTTTTCGACTATCCCCAGAAAGCCAACTATCAATTGTACTATTCCCAGAAACGTAGAGTATATCTTAATAAAATTCCTTTGAAGACTCGGCAATAAATCAGGATTAGCAATAACTGATTTCACTAAGAGAACGGTTTCTGCCAGTCTATTTTTCAGTGAGCGAGAAAAAGCCATCAATGTCCAGATCGATTTGCCTACATTAACCGTAAATAGGTCTCCTGTTGTTGAGTCAAATACAGGATGAGCTGAACTCATCAATTGTTTGAAAGGTTGAGGGCGTTGATCTGGTAGTAAATCTGCCCAATCTTGGTTTTTGCCAACAGGTGCAAGGGTTTCTAGGGTTTCGGGATCAATTTCATAGGGTCTGCCTGTGTCCCAAGTTACTAATAAACGATCACTTTCATCATCAGGAAGTTTAAAGGGTACAAAGTTAGTGTTTAATTGGTTGCGGAGTCCCAGTTTATTAATAGAGGAGCGGGGAATACCTAAATTGTGAAAGGCTAAACTTTTATAGCGTTCTTGATTGTTCTTATCGCCTGTTGCCCGATCTGCAAAAAAACAAGGAGTTTTGACAAAGCGAGTTTTTAGGCTAGCTTTGCCTTGGTCAAAACTGAAACGGAAAACCATGCCGTCACCATTGTAAATAGGAGTCCAGCCGTCTTTAGTCACCCAAACTACTTGGTCGCCTCCTTCCACTGGCGAAGATTGAGGCGAACCACATGGACCAATTAAAAAAAAGTGACCGTATAAATCATAGGGTAATGTAGTTTTATTGCCCATAGTATCCCTAATGGTAAGGTCAATGGGAGTGATAAATTCCTCTCGGTTGACTGTTGAGCTTGTTTGAGGAAATCGAGATGGAGAAGTATCTACAGAATTGTTTGATTCTCGGCCGTTTAACTTTTCTGGAGACAATTGAGTCATGATTTAAGTAAATAGAAGATTATATTCTGTTAGATAAAAAACTCTTGTTTGTTTATTGGACTTTGGACAAAATTTGATTTTTTGTCTTTCTTGTCCCAGTATGTTTGATTATTTCAATCAATAGTTCAGGAAAATTCAGGACTTGGAAAACTCGGTTAAATTCAGGTTTGGACTTTTTGTCCAAAGTCCAATGTTTACTGGAGTTTAAACCCTTTAAATTAAGCTAATTGTAATCTTTTATAACGATTATTTGTATTTTTATTAATCAATCAGCTCTATGATGACTTTAAAGTTTTTCAATTTGTTGACTAAGAATATCGGTCTAAATTTTTCCTTAGGGGCGATTGCACCTATATTCGCGCCAGCTATATGGGGAGGCTTCGCCATAGCTTTTTATTATTTCAATGCTCATAATGTAGTTCAAGCTCAGGTAATTGAAGATAATACCCTCTCTACAGAAGTTAATACCGAAAACAATCTTGACTTCACAGTTAATGCAGGAGAACAACGAGGCAACAATCTATTTCATAGCTTTCAAGAATTTTCCATACCAAATAATGGGTCGGTACTATTTAATAATGCTGCTACCATTCAAAACATAATTACTCGCGTTACAGGTTCATCTATTTCCGATATCAATGGTTTAATTCAAAGTAATGGTAAGGCGAATCTATTTCTAATTAATCCCAACGGTATTATTTTTGGTGAAAATGCCAGATTGAATATAGGAGGCTCATTTATTGGTACTACCGCAGAAAGTTTAGTCTTTGAAGACGGTAGCCAATTCAGCGCCAATGAAGATAAACTAGAGGCTTTATTAACCGTTAGCGTACCTTTAGGATTGCAGTTTGGTAGCAATCCTGGAAGTATTATTAACCAAGCTAATTTTTCGATTCCTAATCCTGCTGATCCTACTGGTCAAAGCCAAATCAAACAAGGACTGACTACAGCAACAGGAAAGACCTTAGCACTATTAGGAGGAGATATCACTTTTGATGGCGGGGCAATTACCGCCCCCACAGGAAATATTGAATTAGGTAGCGTTGCTGAAAATAGTTTTCTGACTCTTAATCCTATTTCTCAAGGATTTGATGTGGGTTATGAAAATGTGAGCCAATTTCAAGATATTAAATTAGATAATTTAGCTAATGCGGATGCTAGTGGTGCGGGTGCAGGCGATATCAATGTAAGTGGTAAAAATATTCAAATCTTCAATGGTTCGGCAATTACATCTAATACTCTGGGAGGTATGGATGGAGGTACGATTCAAATCCAAGCATCAGATTTAGTTGAAATTAATGGCAGCGATCGCACAGGCACAAAACTTGATCCATTCTTGGCTGGAGTAGAAATTTTTTTGCCATTTGCCAGTCAGATTTCTAGTGACACTTTGGGTGTAGGCGAGGGGGGAGATATTAAAATTATCACTCAAGACTTACAGCTAATTGATGGTGGAGCAATTGAGCTACAAACTCTTCCAGGTAGTACAGGAAATGGTGGTAATTTATCTATTGTAGCCACCGAATTTATTCAGCTAAAGGGTAATAGACCATTATTGGGAGTGGGAGACAATGCCAGTAATTTAATCCTCCCAACACTTGATTTAGATACAGCAATTGAAATTAATCAAGGTAGTGAAATAGCAACCGTATCTATTAGTAGTGGCGACGGAGGAAACATTGATATTGCTGCAAAAAACATACGCTTAGAAGATGGAGCAACAATTGGGGTCAGCCCGTTTAGTAGTGGAAATGCTGGGAATATTAATCTCAAAGCGAGCCAATCATTAGAAGTTCTTGGTACGTCCCTCAGAACAGGTAGTAGCAGTAGCGTCATTACAGCCAATACTTTTGCAGAAGGAAATTCTGGCAACATTAATATTAATACTGATAAATTAACGATTAAAGATGGAGGACAAGTCATTTCCTTTACGATTAGTAATGGTAACGCTGGCAATATTACTATCGATACTTTATTGACTGAAATTAGTGGTTTTCGAGTAAGAGATCAAATTCCCAGCTTGATAACTACTGAGGCGAATAATGGCGGAGATGGCGGCAATATTTTTCTAAATACTGGAAGTTTGGTTGTTAGCGATCGAGCTAGTCTGAGTGTAAAAGGTTCTAGTTCAAGCTTGCCAGGAAATTTAATTATTAGTGCCAACTCGGTTGAGCTTAATTCTCGTGCCAGTATTACCGCTGAGACAGCATTTCAATCAGGCGGAAATATTCAATTAAACATCCAAGATAATCTTACCCTACAACAAAACAGTGTCATTTCGGCTCAAGCTTTAGCCAATGCTAATGGAGGCAACATTGATATTGATGCCAATTTTATTATTGCTTCCCCTCAGCAAAATAATGACATTTTGGCTAATGCAGTTGGGGGTAACGGAGGAAATATCAACATCAATGCTCAAGGAATTTTCGGCATAGCAGAACGCGATTCTCAACCGCCTAATTTAACTAATGATATTGATGCTAGTTCTGAGTTTGGGGCAGAGGGAACAGTGGCGATCGCTTTTCCTCAATTCGATGCCACTCAAGGATTGTTTAATCTAGATTCCGATTTTGTAGATGTGGATTTTTTGCTGAAAAACAATTTTTGTAAGATCAGTCAGGATAGCAAATATATAGTTACTGGTCGTGGTGGTATTCCCTTTGTTCCCGAACAGGATATGTTAGCAGAAAGTACTTGGTCAGACTGGCGCATCGTAGATAAGGAAGTTGAGAGCGTAGAGAAGGTTGAGGACGTAGTGGAAGTTGAGGGGGTTAAGAAAATTGAAATGATTCAAGGTTGGGTAGTAGATCGACAAGGAAAAGTAATACTAACAGCAAACCCTTTAGTGGTAACTCCTCATCAACCAGAACTCAATTCTCCTGACTGCAATCAATCACTGAGAACGAGTAACTAACTCTTTTCTAAATTTTCCAACCCAATTTAGTTGGCTGCTGGTAAATCTTTTTTAGGGTATTAATATCTCGTGGGGAAATTGGCAGGGGATCACGTACCTGAGAAAAATATAGTGCGTCGCTTTCTTGGGGACTATGACCCCAAATACCCAATGCATGACCTAATTCATGGCGAATAGTGGCTAAAAGAGATGTCCCTGCGGAACTAGGACTAACTATAACTGTCATACGATGGGCAATTATAGTAGGATTTTCTTGCAGATAAAATTCATAATTGGTTTCGGCTGCAACTGCTCTGGGAATATCAAATAATCCCGTGTCAAGGTTTAATTTAACTTCTCTTTCAGGTTGCGATCGCAAGATAATAATATCTGCTGATGTTCGATCTGTAATTTCTTGCAGGGGGAAATAAATTTTCCATTCAGCGATCGCTTTTTTAACGGCTAGTACCCACTGCTGAAAACGGCGATCTGCTGCGGTATCATTAACATTTAACGGCTGTTCGACATAAACTGTAACAGGAAACTTTGACCAAATCAGATAACCCAAAGGAGTAGATTCAACTCGATCAAAATAATCTCCACGGTTTGCTGGATCTTGCCAGTGAGCTAAGGATTCGGGTAAGGAATGAACTTGAGGAGATGGTAAATCTGAATTGAGTGGAAGTTGAGATAAAGCAATACTATGGGGAATAAAAGCAATTAAAAAAGTAGCGATTCCCAAGATAACTGGTTGTTGCCATCTAAATCGCCACTTATTCATTTGATTTATCAGCAATTTATCAATTTACGATCAAATTTGCACTAGGAGTTTAACTTTCCACCGTGAGAAGTCCCTCGCTTCAGCGACGGGATGAATCACGGACAGGGTTTCACGCTTCATATTTTTCAATACAGAATCTTTATATACCAAAGGTTTCAGGCGTTGTATAATACTTGTGTACGTGAAATCTAGCTTAAATTGCTGTAACCTCGTGCAATTAGTACCTTGAAAAGTTGGAAACGGGTTCGACACAGTAGTTGTGTCGGTAAAATTCCAAGCGTAGTAAGGATTATTAGTATCTTGCATACGAAGCGTACCGTGGGACTCACGGGGAATAAATTGACTGTCAAGTCGGGCTGTCGGGGCTTGTTGAGCTAATCAATAAGGTAGACAAGTGGCGTTGGGCAGTAAAATCTCATTCGCGAGAGTGGGAAGCCCTCAGTTTACTGAGGGAGGATGTCACTTAATTATTGTAATTATTGTCCTAACCAACCTGCACTTAAAACAATAGTTAAAGTTACAAAAGCAATACTCAAAATCCAGGTAATACGGTTTAGAGTGTTCTCAGCACTTTTAGTACTAGTAAACATCTGAGACTGTCCACCAATACCGCCCAAGCCATCTCCTTTAGGACTATGTAATAAGATAAATACAATTGATAATAAGGCACAAACTGCCCAAATAATTTGAACTAATTGATAAGTACTCATTACAAAAATAGATTTTTTATTTAACTAAAGACTGATAATCATTGTAGGCTGCTAACAGAGCCATGTTCAACCGATGATTGATAAATTAATTCAAGAGCAAGCTCAAAACAGTGACAAAATGATTGTTTACTAATGTTTACTAATTAATATTTTTATATTTTGACTCAACTATTCAACTAAGCTTGCCCCCTCATCACATTGATATCCGAATTGGAGTTCGATTGGGTTTAGACTCATACACTGCTGGTTCAATTAAGGATTGACCAGTCATTTCTTC
>JAAUYI010084158.1_pt1 | contig 12726 bp, 8 predicted proteins | sample 7278041 | NCBI WGS metagenome assembly JAAUYI01 (sample SAMN14350216, study PRJNA611818) | marine sediment metagenome | isolation source: surface marine sediment (0.6m) | place: French Polynesia: Moorea | collected 2018-08
AATCTCCAACCGCTGCTCGTCGCCGCGCGGCGCCAGGCGACGTTGCTCGCGCACCTGGGCGACCAGCAGCATATAGGGGGATGGCCGGTCGAGGTCGAAATAGTCTCCGATGCGCTCTTCCAGGCAGGCGGGTGCGAAGGGGCGAAAGCTCTCGCGATACTTGATTTTGAGATTCATGATCGACTGCATCTTGGGAGATCGCGGATCGCCGACGATCGAACGATTTCCGAGGGCTCGGGGCCCGAATTCCATGCGCCCTTGAAATAGCCCGACGACTTTCTCTTCAGCGATCAACCGGGCGATGGCGCCGGCCCACTCGCCGTCGTCGAGCGTGCGGTAGACCGCGCCTTGCGCGTCGAGAAACTCCCGGATCTGGGTGTCCGAGAACTCAGGACCCAGATAACAACCCTGCATGGCGTCACGACCCGACCGAAGGCGGCGGTCCGCGGCCGGGCGTCCGGAGTCACCGACCTGACGCGGCTTGCCGAGCATGTTATGCCAGACGGCCAGCGCGGCTCCGAGCGAACCACCAGCGTCGCCGGCCGCGGGTTGAATCCACAGGTCATCAAAGATCCCTCGACGCAGGATCTTGCCGTTGGCGACACAGTTGAGCGCCACACCACCGGCCAGGCAGAGATTGCGCTTGCCGGTGAGCTGGCGGGCGTGGCGAGCCATGCGCATCAGAATCTCTTCGGTCACCTCCTGAAGCGACCTGGCCAGGTCCATCTCCCGGCGCGTGATCGGACTCTCGGGCTGGCGTGGTGGCCCGCCGAAGAGTCGCGAGAACTGCTCGCTGGTCATCACCAGATCGTCGAGGTAGCCAAAGTAGTCCATGTTGAGACGGAAAGAGCCGTCCTCTTTGAGATCCAACAGCTCATCTCGGATCAGATCGGCATAACGTGGCTCGCCATAGGGTGCGAGCCCCATCAATTTGTACTCGCCAGAGTTGACCCGGAAACCGGTGAAGTAGGTAAAAGCCGAGTACAACAAACCTAGGGAATGGGGAAAGTCGAGCTGCTCGAGCAGACGCAAATCGGCGCCCTCGCCGATGCCGATCGTAGCGGTGGCCCACTCCCCGACGCCGTCGACGCTCAGCACGGCGGCGCTGTCGAACGGCGAGGGGTAGAACGCACTCGCGGCATGAGATTCATGATGCTCGGTGAAGTAGAGAGTCGGCGGTTGATCGATGCCGATCGCCTCGAGCGCGCTCTGAATCTGCGGCTCGATCCACAGCTTCTCGCGCAACCACACCGGAATCGCTTTCATGAACAGGCGTAGCCCACGCGGCGCGGTGCAGAGGTGGCCCTCGAGGATGCGGTGGAACTTGAGGATCGGCTTGTCGTAAAAGGCCACGGCGTCGACCGCGCTGTCGCCGCCGGCCTCCGCGAGGCAATAACGGATGGCATCCGCCGGCAAGGCCTGGTCATGCTTCACGCGGCTGAACCGCTCCTCCTGAGCCGCGGCCACGATCTCGCCGTCCTCGACCAGGCACGCGGCCGAGTCGTGGTAGAAACAGCTGATGCCCAGGACTCTCATCGCCGAGCTAGATTGACACCGGCAGGATTCGAGCGCAACGAGAAAGCGATCAAACCGATGCAGCCGGCGATCAGCGTCCAGCTCAGTGAATCAGCGCAAGGCGTCAAAGACTTGACGCACCACAGGCTGAGAACAGCCACTTTTAACTTTCTGACCGACAAACAGCTCAAACATTACGGTAAGTCCGATCCTTTCAGCGCGATCGTGGTGAATTATTACGGTAGGTTGAGTTGCTTCGAGTCAAGACAAGAGTGACTTTGCTCGAAGAGATAGATTCTCGGGGACAGAAAGTCTAATGACCAGCATTTGTCGCCCACTTTCAGGCCGAAAGTTTGCGGCTTAGGCAACACATTCAGCGCCTCAACTCGATCAGAACTGCCGCTCATAGGAGGCCGGATCGGCCTGGCCCCGGTGGGGTGACCAATAAGACTCCCGCTCGGCTTCGAAGAAGCGATTCATGGTGTCCTTCTTGCCGCGTCGAAAGAGGGCGCCAAAGGGAAAGAAAACCAGGTAGAACAGAGGCGGCAACAGAAGCCAGGTGAGGCCATGCCCGATCCACCGCCCGAGGGCGTGGAAAGCGCGATCGATGGCCCCATAGACGCCGGTCGGGGACAAGAGCGCGCTCAGGAACACGACACTGGCGATGCTGCCCGCCATGACAGCAAATGCATGAGACTCCAAGAACCAAAACAGCGCCCCAGCACTAAAGCCTACAACTCCCTGGATAGTTCCCCGGAGCCGGAGCTTGCCGGCGGAGCCCGACGATCCTGGCCGCTGGCGTGTCCGCCAATCCCAGATCGCCGCTGAAGCCTCAGGCCGTCCCTTCCTGACCCTCTCGGATAGGCGCGTCTCCCCTCCGAACTGCCGATCGCCCATCAACTGTTCCCCAGCTCACTGTCTGGCGCGGGTGCCTGACGACAGGGTATCTGACGACAGGGTGCCCGACTCCGCCCCCGAATCGCGCGCCAATACGGTTTCCCCAAGACGCTCGGCGATGTGCTCAGCGTAGACCTGAGAACCGAAGTTGGTCACATGGATACCGTCGTAAAACACCTTCATCGGCTGGTCCCAGCCTTCCACGCGATCGAAAAGATGGCGCACCAAGTCGATGAGAACCACGTCCTCCTCCTCAGCGACCCGGCGGATCTCGTCGTTGAAGATCTCCTGGTTGATCGGATCGGCCCAGTCCGGAGTCAGCGGCGTCCGGACGCTGGCCAAGGGCTGGGTCATCAGCACCGGTTCGATACCGAACGACCGAGCGAGGCTGACGTAGGCGCGCAAGCGGGCGCCAAACTCAGATCGGTCGATCGTGGCCCGCTCTCTATGCCAGTCCGCCTGATCGCCAAACTTTCGGGGCTGTAGCCTCGCCTGCCGCTGCCCGAGCCGCAACAACGCGAAGAGCGACGAGTAGTTGGAGCCCTCTCGGATCAGCCAGAGCAACGGCAGTCGGATGTCGACCGGCTCGGCGAGACGATAGGTGCCCAACTCAGCCAACATTCCGACGTCATTGGCCGCGTGCATCATGACCACGACGTCCGGGCGATCGGCGACGACATGGTTGAGCAGCAGATTGAGAGAATCGTGGGTGGTGTTGCCCGCAGCGCCGGCATTGAGAGTGGTCACCTGCAGCCCGTGATGTCGCTCGAGGAGCTTGGACACCAGGTATGGGAAGCGGAGCTCCTCGTCCACCGCCGCGCATTCGGTGGTCGAGCCGCCGAGAAAGGCGACGGTGGCGTCCGCCGCCGGAAATCGACGGATTGGCCGAATGTAGCCTCGCTCGTCCAACCGCACCCGCACCGCCGGCGACTCCGGCTCGATGGCGCCGCGGTCGATGGAGATCTCCTCCAGCGGTGCGTGCATGCGCAGGCGCACGATCAACTCATGCTGAGCCCGGCCCCGGTAGGGATTGTCCCAGAACAAGCGCAGCAGGAACTCGCATAGGAGTGCCGAAAGCGCGAACGAAAGCAAGACCAGCAACGAGCGCTTGAAGTAGAGCGAAAGCCGCTCTCGGCGCCGCTCGCCGACGTCGTTCATCCGCGGATGGTAGCACAGGCCCGCTACGGCTCTCGGGACGCTTCGAGACCGGCGCGCCCGATCAATCGCAGCACGAATCCGCCGGCCCCGAGGACCGCGTAGGGCACAAACGCACTCAAACCGACCAGTAATCCCAACTCATGGGTGACACCGTATGCTCCGAGGAGTACCGGCAAGGAGAGCTCACGAAGACCCACCCCCGCGAAGGTGAGGGGAATCTGAGCTAGCAGCGCCAAGACGGCGATCGAGGTGGCGTACGCCAGCACCGGCATCGACGGAAAGATCGCCCGGGCCATCAGAAGATTGCCGGCCAAGCCCAAAAGGCAGTAGACCGCGGTCCAGAAGACGATCACCGCGCCGTGACGCGCATCACCGGCCAACGCGCGGCCGGCTGTCAGCATCCGCGCCAGGCGTTCCAGCCAGGCCTCGCCGCGGGTTCCGCTGCGGCTTCTCCAGACCTCGACGACACGGATCGAAGCTCGCATGCGCCCGACCAGCATCACTCCGACGCCGAGCAGCGAGATCGCGCCCGCCACCGCCAGCGTGATCAGACGAAAGCGCGGGGCTGAGTCGCCGGCGAACAGGAGGTGGGTTCCGGCCGCGGCGATCAATGCCAGCATCACCCAGTCGATCAGGCGCTCAGCCGCCACCAGCGTGAAGGAGGCGGTGCGATCCTCGGTGTGACGCGAGACGCGATCCCAGCGCACGACGCCGGCCAGAAGCTCACCGGGAATCACCAGACTGAAGAAGACTGCCTCGAGATTGATCGTTACCACCGAGCCGAGCGAAACGCGGTATCCGAGACCTCTCAACAGCAGTCGGAAGCGCTGGGCGGAGGCCAACCACGCACTCAACACCAGGACCAGGCCGACCAGCCACCAGGCCCAGTCGACGCGCGTCAACAACAGATTGAACCGCTCGGTTTCGGAGCGCGCGATCACCACCCCCAGGAGGGCGAGCGAAACCCCGACCCGCAGCGACCAGCGGCCCCAAGCTCGCAGTCGTTCCGGTGCTTCTGCGGCGACCATCTTCAAGCCCACGCAGTCATCAGGTCCAGCAAGCGACGGGCGCCGTCGTCCCAACTCAACTCGGCGACTCTCTGGTGTCCCCGGCGGCGCAAGTCCTCCTGCAGCTCGCGGTTCAGCAGCACTTGCCGCATGCCATCAGCGATCGAGCTCACCTCGAGAGGATTCACCAATACGGCGGCGCCGGCCGTCACCTCGGGAATCGAGGCCGTGTCCGACGCCACGACCGGGCACCCGCAAATCATCGATTCGAGCGGCGGCATGCCGATGCCCTCGTACAGGGAGGCATAGACGAAGAGAGCGGCACGGCGATACAGGGACACCAGCTCGTGGAGATCGACCCGCCCCAGAAAGAGGACGCGGTCTGTGACCCCCAGATCGGACGCTAGCGCCTCCAGCTCACGGCGCGTTTGCTCCCAAACGCTGGCGATCACCAGCGAGTGCTCGACATCGTGCCGAATGCGGGCGAACGCCTCTATCACTCGGGGCACGTTCTTCCACGGCCTGGCGCCGACCACCAGGATGAAGGGCGGTGGCACCGATAGGGTCGACCTGCCGACGTCCTCTTCCGAGGCTGGAGCAAAGAACAGTTCATGTGGACGCCCGGGAGGCAGCGCGTGAATGCGCGCCGCTGGCAGCCGCGGCACTCGGGCCGCGAGGCGAGATGCGGTAAACCGCGAAAAAACCACCACCGCGTCGCTGCGGTGAAGCGACAGGCGGTGGAGCGTGCGGAAATAGGTGTGATCCCACCAGGGCAACTTGTCCCGGGTGTCGAAGTAGAGCAGGTCATAGATCACTGTCACTGAGCGGCAGGGCAACGCCAGCGGGCGAAAGCTGCGCGGGCTCACCACGACGTCGATACGCCGCGAGCGGCACCAGGCGGGGACCACCATATGGTCCCACACCAGCTTGGTGGTCCAACGCAATCGGACCACATCGGGCTCGATGGGCAGCCCCGCGAAACGTTCGGGCACCGAAGGATCGTCGAACAACGCCAACACACGATGCCCCGCGGCCCGGGCGACCTGCGCGAGATGGCGCAGCATCTGGTCGACGTAGAGATCCACGCCACCTCTGAAGTGCGCCAGGGAACGGGCAAGGAAGCCGATCCGCAGTGCTGCCGGCTCGGCCTTATCGCGCAACAAAGTCACCGAAGTCGCGAGCATGACCGACCTGGAGGGTGAGGGCGTAGCGATTGGGCTCCCAGTGACGCTCGGCGGTGAAAGGCTCCTGAAATTGATCGGCTACCAGATCTTCGCGGACGAAAAAAGCATTCTGGCCCGACAGCGAACAGGCCACCAACCGATAGCCCTTCTCTCTACCGAGCTCCGTCAGTGAACTCAGGCTGGCGCCGCGATAGGTTGTCCCGGACCAGCGAAAGCGGGGTGCGTAAGCCATCACCCACTGGACGTCCGGCTGGAAGAGCGCGTTGTATTCGATCACCACCACCCGGGGGCGCACCGACGAGATCCCCCGCCACAACCAGTAGTCATTGCCGTCGATATCGATCGATAGCAGGTCCGGCTCGCCGGGAACCCCGAGCCCGGTCAGCAAAGACTCGATGTTTTCAACCGTCACCCGCTGTTGCTCGACCGCGAGCGCTCCGCGTTCCAAGAGTTGACCGAAACGGGCGCGAATCCGTGCCACACACCGACGATCACACTCGATCCAATGCCCTGTCCAGCCACGCACCAGGAGTGCCGTGGTGTTGTTTTCCAAACCGTCGCCAGCTCCGATCTCGACAAAACTGCGGTCACTCTCGCCGATACGCCGAAATATCTCCCACAGGATTCCGTCTTCACCGCTCTGGGAGAACATGCGGTGCTCGAATCGATTGAGGTTGCGTGACTCCTGGTACTTCTCCCTGCTCGCCAACAGGCGCCTGGTGAACTCTTCCTGCTCGAGGCCGGTCGACCAGAACCAGGCCCGCAGGCCCAGGGTGAGCTCTTTGAAGCGTCGCAACATAGATGACTCAGGCATCCTGAGGCACCCTGGGCTTCAGATGCTTCTTGATCTTGGCCGGGATACCGAAGACATAGACATCATCGGGTAGAGGTTTGGTCACCAGCGACATCGCGCCGACGAAGACATTGTTGCCGATGCGGCCATGAGTCAGCACCTTCGCGCTGTGGCCTAGCACGACGTCGTCACCGATCAGGGGTCCCCCGAACCAACCGATGTCCATCCGCTGGCCCCCGACACCGGCGCCGACTGCGTTCATCCCATAGAGCGTCGCGTTCTTGCCGATCTTGGCATTGACCATCGTGCCGACCGGGTGCATGAGATTGAAACCCGGGCCGATCGAGGTGGCCGGCGTGATGTCGCACCCGAAGAGAACACAGTTCGCGACATAGAAAATCTTGCTCAGAAACTCCCACTTCCTGCAGAAGAGCCAATGCGAGAGGCGATAGCAAGTGATCGCCAGCATGCTCGGTGTCATCAGATTCAGGAGCTTCGCGGAGAACGTTGGCTCTTTCTCCAGCAGACGCAATCTCGCATGCAGGTCGGCTCCCAGGTAGCGAAGCGTCTTCCGAAGCGTCATGGATGGACGCAGGTCGCTCTCATCACTCATGAGGGTCGAGTCTACGAGCCTTTGGGCGTCATTGCACGCCGGCGAGCACCCGAGCACCTCATGCGCTCCGCCCGGCAGCCAACAAAAAACCCGGCCGAAGCCGGGCTTTCCTTATTCAGAGGAGCCAAGCCGCGAGACCTGGCTTATCTGGCGGTTACTCGACAGCCTTGGCTTCTTCCAACTCGGCCTCGAGGGTCTTGATCCGGCCGGTGAGCTCCTGGACCGCCAACCAAAGGGCCATCTGAACCTCTCCCATGTTGAGGGCCTTGTCGGAGCCGCGCCCGAAGATCTGGTGGAAGTCTTCCGCCATGAGGCCCAGGCGATCCTTCGCACCGCCGATGAAGTCGTAGGTGTAGACCTCGACGTCGGCGATCTTCTCCGCAATGCCATCGGCCGCGACCGCATGCAGGTTCTCTTTGAGGGTACGCGAGGAAGAAGTCACTGGAGCGGAGCCAGCTTCGATCGCCGTATAGGTGCCGTCACAGGCATTGCCGTCGCCAACCACGAGGTTGACGTTGGGGTCAGCGGCCGGCGCCGCGCCATCGGTGCAGTTGATGCCAATCACGTCGCTGGAGGTGGTTAGCATCGAAATTCCCGTGTTGGTCTCCGATAGCCCCGAATCGAGGGCCCGGATCCGGAAGACCGAGTTGTTGAAGAACTGCTGGACGAAATCAGTGGTGTCCGTCTCTTCGAGAAGAATGCCGAGGTTGGGCGAGGACAGCTGGAAGTTGGCAGCAGAGGTGCTGACGATGTGAAGCTTGTTGTCCGGCGACGCGGTGCCGATGCCGACATCACCATCGACGTCGATGAAGATCGAGCTGGTCGGCGCGCCCGGGCGGATACGGAACGGCAGGGTCGAGCCGTTCGTGACGTCGCGGATGAAGAAGTTGGTCTCGTTGCCGGCCACGTCCCAGGTCTGGGGCGCGAAGCCCGAGGAGCCGTCCTGCTGCAGGCGCAGGGTCGGGGTGTCGCCGTCGATGGTGTGGATTTCGGTCGACGGGGTCGAGGTGCGGTTGCCGATCCGGCCGCCGTCGTCGACGTAGAGGGAGTGGCTGCGGGCGTTGGCCTCGACCGTGAACGGCGTGCGGCTGCCCGAGATGTCGTCGATCGAGAACTTGCTGGCGCCGCCGTTGGCCGAGGCATTGGCGGTCAGCTGCCAGTCGGTGCGCGGGAAACTGGCGGCGACCGAGGTGTCGTCGAACTTGATCCGCAGGTTGTTCTCTTTCAGCCGAATGGTGTCGAAGCCGAAGCTCTCACCGTTGACGCAGTCGAAGCCGATGCAGGCCGAGCCGTCGACGATCAGGTCGTCATTGATCACGAAATCCTTGAAAGGAATGTCGAGCGGATTGCCGCCGCCACCGACCCCACCGACGCCCTGCTCGGTCTCCTGAGCACGCCCCTGCTCCTCGACCGCTTCCGGATCATAGATGATCTTGCCCCGAAACACCCTGAAACCCGCGGCCTGAACGAGAGGCGTCGCCGGCAGCTTGCCGTCTCTGCAAAGCTGTTTGGGCGTCTCCTCGTCGAAGTTGAACCGAGCCTCTTTCAAGGCTTCGACGACGCTCGGATCCACCCTCTCCTCGCGCATGACGTTAAAGCCATAGGCGCCATCGATGGTGGTCTCGTCGAGTTTGAACAACAGCTCGCCGGACGTCACCTCCTGACGGAAATCGAAGCCGCAAGGACCGGTGACGGTCAGGATCAATTTTTCAAACTCGACCAGAGGGGAAAAGACCAGGCCGGTGCCAAAGTTCTCTACCTTGACGACCTTGTCGTTGCCGAACGCCGGCAGGGCGAGCAGCAGGGTGAACAAGCCTGCGCAGATCCACAGGCGGGCGGCTTGACGAGCGTGATTGTTTTTCATGAAGTGACTCCCTGGTGTTGAGGCCTCCTGGCGCGTCCTGAGCGACCCGGAGGCGCCGTTGCGATGAAGGCCGACCCCTCGCCGGCCAGATGTCCGTTAGAAGTAGAGATCCGAGTTCGTCGGGAAAGGGCTAGTGCCTGATCAGATCAGCACCCCATACCCATGCAGGCAGACGCGGAAGACCCCGCGGTGGCATGCTGATCCTGCCAGAGAGAACTCGGGGCGAGCAGGCGACCATAGACCCATCGACTAGCGACGATAGGGAAATGAACGCCTCTCATGATGAACTCCCTGGTGTCGAGGCTTGGGCTTGGTGGCATGATTGCCAGCTTTCGGCTGCCAACTTTCAGTGACCGCCGAACCAGCCCCACAGATTAGGAACTGCCTATATAAGATTATGCATATTCGCGGCTAGTTTGTCAAGTATTCAAGATGCCCGCGACTTTCTCTACCGACCCGAAAACCTCTAATTTTTCAGCGCCGAGGCATCAAGCCACCCCACGATCGAATCGTCCACCCAGCAATGTCAGAAACATTATTCAAAGGGATGGCATACCAGAAAGCTCCATAGCGCCTTGCGATGATCGTACCTCCCGGCGAGGTGCTCTTGCCATAACCGCTGAACCGCTTCTTGACGGAACCATCCTCGCGTCCTGCGACCGGAGACCACGTCTTCCATTTGTTCCCGCAACACGGTCTTGAACCACGCGCTGAGCGGCACCCCCAGGCCTTTCTTCGGCTTCGCCAACAGCTCGTCAGGCAGCAAATCCTGACCCAAGCGCTTCAACAGCCGTTTGCCACGGCCGGCCTTGAAAATCTGGTCGGGTGGCAGGCTGGTCAGACTCTCGGCAACTCCAGGGTCGAGAAAAGGAGCCCGCACCTCGAGCGAATGCATCATGCTGGCGCGGTCCACCTTGGTGAGTATGCAGCACTCCAGGTAGGTGGCGAGCCAGGTGTTGATCTGGGCATGCAGCTCGCCTTGACCGTTGATGGCGCGAAACGCCCGGCGGGTCGGCTCCAGAACTTCTTCGGCATCGACTTCGGCGGCGAGGTCGCGCTTCAAGGTCGTGAGGGCCTGGCCGACGGGAACGCTCGCCATCCAGCCTTGAATCCGTTCGTCGATGGGGTGCGCCAATCCCTGGCGAAAGTGGTGCAGCTTGAATTTGAGCGACATGTTGCCCGTGCTCGCGGGCAACAGACGCTCCAGACCTTCCAGCCCTCGAGCCCAGAGCTTTCCTGGAGCTACCGCGGTCAGCCACTTGGCAGCTTTCCAGGCGCGAAAAGGATCGTAACCCGCCTGCAGCTCGTCGCCACCGTCACCGCCGATCGCCACCGTGACGTGCTCGCGGGCAAAGCGGCATAGCAGCGAGGTAGGCACGATCGAAGGATCGGCGAACGGCTCGGAGAGGTGCTCGAGCACCGACGACAGCGCGCCCTCGAGTTGTTGGCCCGAGATGACGATTTCGTGGTGCTCGGCGTCGATCGCCCACGCCATCGTCCGAGCCGAAGCTCGCTCGTCGTAGGAGGCGTCCTCGAAACCGACGGTGAAGGTGCGAATGGTGTCTTCGGGTCGCTGACGACGCCACAGCGCGGCCAGGAGCGAGCTATCCACGCCGCCGCTCAAGAACAGACCGACCGGCACGTCGCTGCGCAAACGCAGCTGGAGCGAGCGAGACAGCTTCTCTGTAGCCCGCTCGAGCGCCTCTGAAGGATCGACCGGACCGACATTCGGCTCAAATCGCCAGTACCGGCCACGGTTCAAGATTCGACCCTCGGGATCGACCTCCAGCCATGACGCCGCCGGCACCTTGGAGACCGTGCGGTAGACGGTCCGCTCATCCGGCATGCCGTCGTAGACCAGGTATCGGACGACGCCCAGGGGATCGGGTTCAGGCGGGCCGCCGGGAAGCCGGGCGAAAGTTCGCAGCTCCGAGGAGAAGGCCAGGTAGGTGCGCCCGTCCGCTGCCTTGTAGGTACCCCAGAACAGCGGCTTCTTGCCCCAACGGTCGCGAACCAGCAGCAGGCGTTTCTCGCGCGGTCGATACCAGGCGAACGCGAACATACCGTTGAGCTTCGCCAACGCGTCCGTGCCCCAGGCTTCCAGCGCCTCGAGCAGGACGGCGGTGTCGAAACGACGGTCGCAGGGCCGCCCCTGTTGCCCGAGCTCGTCGGCGAGCTCGAGATAGTTGTAGATCTCGCCGTTGAACACCAGCAGCGATTCGCCGGATCGGCTGGCCATCGGCTGGCACCCCGCACGGTCGAGGCCGATGATGGTCAGTCGCCGGTGGCCGAGGGCCAGCTCGGGCGAAGACCAACGGCCTTCGTCATCGGGGCCGCGGTGGGCAAGGTCGTCGAGCAGCGCGTCGACCAGGACACGCCCGTCCGGCCCCGCGATCCCGAGAATGCCACACATCTAGTCGGAATCCTGTCCTAGCAGCCCACACCAGCGAGGCGGCCGGTTCCCTGCGGGCAGCGCTGCGCTAAACTCGCGCGGCCTTCTCCGGCGACCGATTCCGCTGGCAATCAGGCTCTTGCTATTCTTCCCGAGGCCGCGCTCAGACACGCCTCCGCGCCGTCCTCGGGAATCCGGCCGCCCCTTGTCGCCCTGCAAGTCGATGCTGTCGGACAGCATGTCGCTCAACTTTCGAGCTCGTCCGCGGAATCCGTGACTCCACGGACGGCGTAAGCTCGGACGCCGCTCGACTCGTGATGGATCCGGATCAGGATCTCCGCCAGGATGCCGAAGAAGAGCGAGCAGATGGCGCCGAGAAAGAAGGTTGCACCCAGCGCCGGTAGCGGCGTCTCGACAAAGCTCGCCCGATAGTCGATGCCGAGCAGGCTCAACCAACCGAATTTGAAAGCCAGCATCAGCCAGGTGACCAGGAGGGTCGCCAGCATGAACCAGGACGCGACCCGGCCGAAGAAGTGCATCGGCCGGGTGTAGAAGCGGCTGATGAACTGAATATGCACCAGATCCGCCATGACCTTGAGCACCCGGCCGGAACCGTACTTGCTGACACCGCCGAAGCGCGGCCGATGATCGACCTCGAGCTCGGTGACCCGGGCGCCCAGCCGGGCCAGGAAGACCGGCAAGAAACGGTGCATATCGCCATACAGCCGGATTTCTTTGAGCAGCGAAGCGCGGTAAGCCTTGAGCGTGCATCCGTAATCGTGAAGCGCCAGGCCGGTGAGCCGCGCGATCAGCCAGTTGGCCGAGATACTGGGAATACGTCTCGAGATCAGCCGGTCCTTGCGCTGCCGGCGCCAGCCGCTGACCACGTCGTAACCCTCATCGAGCTTGGCCAGCAGCCGGGGGATGTCGGCGGGATTGTTCTGACAATCGGCGTCGAGCGGAATGATGACCTGACCCTCGGCCAGATCGAAGCCGGCAGCCAGAGCGGCGGTCTGGCCGTAGTTGCGGCGCAGGCGCACGACCCGGGTGCGGATCTCGACCGCCGCCTCGGCTAGATCATCGAGAATCTGCCTCGAGCCGTCGGTGGACTGATCGTCGACGTAGAGGATCTCGGCCTGGCGGCCGAGGCCCGAGAGCGCTTCGCGCAGTTCCTGATCGAGCTGTCCGAGGCTTTCGTGTTCGTTCCACACCGGCACCACGACCGAGACCTCGGCCGGTGCCGTCGCCGCGGACTCCACGGGGCGCGCCTGGGGAACGACAGATCCGATCATCGACAACAGTA
>JAAUYI010187300.1_pt1 | contig 12721 bp, 12 predicted proteins | sample 7278041 | NCBI WGS metagenome assembly JAAUYI01 (sample SAMN14350216, study PRJNA611818) | marine sediment metagenome | isolation source: surface marine sediment (0.6m) | place: French Polynesia: Moorea | collected 2018-08
CATGGTAAAACGCACCAGGAAAATGAAGACGGGGTTTACGAGCCATGAAATCTTTTTACCGACTTTAGGTCAAGATATCAAACCTGATCCCGGATTCTGACCCCGGATCACGTTCCCCTTATTTTGGGACAAATTCATCCATTGATGGTTGGATCTTTTTAAAATCTATAGTCGACTGTTATCAATTAATACCAAGCATTTTCTTGAATTAGCCCATGCTTGAAGACGGAATTTTGAACTTGCTTATTTGACAATCGGCCCAATATAGTCGGTAGCAAGAACAATATCATCGAACCACACCTTCATTACACGTTCGTCTTTCTTAAAATCCCGATTTCTAATCATATTTCTTTCAGTTACATAATATGAGAGCCAGATAGTGTTTATTTTTAGATCGCTTGTTGTTCTCCACCAGAAACCGGTAAAATGTGCTTTTAATTTACCATCCACCCAAAGCGCTTGTTCACCATCATTTAGATTATCAGCCGAATTTGCTTTAATCATTATTTCTATACAATACCATCTGCCAGGTTCAATCTCATTATAGGAGTCAAAGATATTGCCCCAACCTCCAGACATATCATGCCAATAATTATAGAAAACCCAGACACCAGGTGGCTTTACTCTACCTCCAAAACCATGAGGTTCTATATTGACAGAAAAAGCCTGATCTCCTTTTGGTCTATGCCCCGCCCCACCTTTGGGCCAAGGAGTTGGTTTACTATCGGCACTAAAACTCAGAAAATGATGTATATATCCAGTTTCAACATGAAACTTGACATAAAATCTGGCAAAAAGCTTATCTACTCCTTGAAAGTGAGAATATAAATGCCCGTTTTTCTCAATTTCCAAAGAGAGTTTACCATCCGACATTTGAGGTCTATCTTTTGATAATCTTAGATTTCCAGGATGTTTAACATCACCCCATTCCTCGAAGATGATATCTAAATTTTTACCTTCAAAGTTTTCGGAAAAAACGACTCTCGAATCTTCAGAAATTGCTTTGTCTCCTGGGTATTGAGAAGCAATGCCAATCATCTCCTCGGGAGAAAGAGGCGGTGGCTTCAATGCACATCCGCATATCAGAAGTGCCCAACCCAAATAAATTATTAACATAAAAGCACTCCAACTCTTTTGCTCGACCTTGCTAAATTCCAACGGCAAAAAGTGTTCCAAAGATATTTTGAAGCAATAAGAGGTTCTTGAATTTTTCATCGTTAAATTAATTTTCTGGAGTTTGAAATTTCAGAGCTGTTTTCCAACGACCTCAATCGGATAAATATTTAAAATCATCATCCAACAAACAAAAAAACATTGACATCATACACACTGGTGATAACCGCACTTTCGCACCTGAAATGCCTATTACAAATGGCTCAGCCGGTGTCAGGCTTGATATATTAACGTTTTGGTCATGACTAGAACAAAGGCTTATTTCTTACAATTCCTAACAACAATTGATAAAGATCATTTCCTCTGTTGTTAAACCTAAACTCACACTCTCATAAGTGCAGAAGAAAGGTTGCTTTTTGGATGTCACGGAGTTGAGATAATCTTGTTTTGGCAAAGCCCCAGAAACTCTCAATTCCATTTATATGAATTTTATCACGGACAAATTCTTTTTGCCGGTGATGGACTCGAAAATGTTTTTAGTTACCCAGGTCAATAAGGCAATTATAGCCTCTCCAGCCCCCAGTATGGAGAACACTCTCAATGCTAACACGACCTCGTACCCCTTGCAGCGTGGCACTTCGGCAATTTGGAACTATTTCGGTATAGACTTTGTCATCTCGTTGAAAGATGCCGAAGACAATGGTTTTTCTATGTGCTCCCCGTCCACGTTTTCCTTTAATGCGGCGAGCACCGAAGTAGCTTTCATCAATTTCAATCTCTTCTCTGAAAGGAGATTGAAGTTGGCAATATTCAGATATTCGTGTTCGAATTTCTGTTAAATACCGGTTGATCGTATTACGATTTATCCCGGTTATTTTGGCAATATAAGAAGCGTTTAAATCATGAGCAAACAGATCCATTATTTGCCGTGTTTTTTTTCTCAAAAATGTTGGATCGATTTTCATACTTATTTTTTACTTTCATAATAGATTATTAAATCATATTATAATGATCTGTTCTAGTCATGACCCTAACATTATTTAAGCGGCTTCTTCAAAGAAGAGACTCTCTCATTCAACCTTGAACCGGCCCACAACCTCTCACGGATTCTCCCTGCTGCTCTACTGAGTGCAGAAAGATCACGATCAAAACTTTTAGCCAAGTCCGTCAACGACAAATGTTCTTGTTCCTAGACAAGAAAAGCAGCGATAGCTCTTGCTTCTGCATATACTCTTTTCTTGCCAGGCTCAGACAAACTACTTGCTGCTATTCCATATTCAGCACAAATGGCATCTATTATCAGAGGGAGAGTAATTTTTACCTTGTATTTTTGGCTTGCTAAAGAAAGCGCCCTTTCAATAAAATTATCCGTTCCGAGAATTCGTTCATCATGAGCACCTCGATGGAATTCGTGCCTATGACTTTCAGCAATCCCTTCTTGGACAAAATCTGCATATAATGTAGAAGCCGTTGCCTGGCTTTTTGCAAACTGAGACAAGACCATCTCCCTGATCAACCAGGAGATAGGGGTTTTTCCAAGATAGGTAGTGTGGCTGCTCCAGAGATAATTATCCGGGTTTTTCACCAGTCCTGACCTGACAGGGTTGCAGTGAATATATCTGACAAGCTCTAAAAGATAGCTGTCATTATCAACAAGGAGTGCTTTATATCACCCTTGAAACAAATGGTCTACTTTCTTTTGCTGAGTATTGAAATAACGGGTAAAGCGGAAGCTCACATTCTGCATTATGGGTGACAAGCTTACCTCACCTACCTGAATAACCAAGTGAACATGATTATCCATCAGACAAAACGAATGGATACGGTGCTTGTAACGCTCAACACCTTCCTGCAGAAGGAGACTGAAGCGAACTCGATCTGCATCAGAAAGGAAGGTGTCCTGGCCTCCTTTACCATGAAGCATGACATGGTAAAACGCACCAGGAAAATGAAGACGGGGTTTACGAGCCATGAAATCTTTTTACCGACTTTAGGTCAAGATATCAAGCCTGACCCCGTCTGCACAAAATGAGGCTGATGCGGATTTGAGCTGCATTAGAAATAATGCATATCCTGCCGCTGTTACATCAACACACAAAACAACCCAAATCTTTGTTATACTCCCACCCTATTTTTCTTTTCGAATAGGTTTGAAATCGTGAACAGCTTTAAAACTGTTAAAATTTTCGACACCAATCACACTTGACCAGTGTTCTGATCAGCAAACCATTTGTAAAAATGATAATTTTTATCGTTAGAAAACAGAGTCATAGATAATCAATCAATTTGTTACAACAAACTATGGTGCATAATTTGCAGCAATAATAGAAAAAGAGTGAAGAGCACTGAGGAGGATGTGGAGCTCTTAACAATAAACAATTTAGATTATTGGGGGGATAAAATGAGAAAATTGCTATTAGGGTTCGGAGCAGTAATGGTGGTCCTTTTCTTTGCAGGTACTGCTTCAGCCAAGACATGGAGTGATTATGATTATATTGGAAAATATTTGAAGGAAGGACAATCTTATTTCTGGTATGACCTTGATATCAGTGTCGCTGATGACTTCGTTGTTGGAGTAGATAAGGTTGGTTCTGCAGAGGTTTCGTTCTGGCTTTACGATGACAGCAATTACGATGGTTTTGAGTATGCATCTCTGTGGATAGAAGAAACTGGCTGGTTCGATGTCGGTGAAGTTACTTCTGATAATGGAGGTAGCAACTTCTACGGTGCATACACTGTAAACCAAGCTGGTTTAGACACAATTAATGCGTACGGAAATCTTTTTGTAGGTGCCTATGCACAATATACTGGAGATTGGAGTAAAGGTGATTTTTATTGGAAAGCAGCCAAGCTCACCGCTCATGCTCCTGTGCCTGAGCCTAGCACTATTCTTTTAATGGGCGCTGGTCTCGCCGCCTTGGCAGGATATCGTCGGAAACGCAAGAAAAATCAAAATAGCTAATAATTTCGCTCAACTAACGTTTATTCATATGATCCTCCAGTGGATTACCGCTGGAGGATTTTAAATTTATTCCATCTAAAATTCACCAGTCATTAATCACCTCTGAAAACAATTTATCTATATGATATTTACAGGTAGTGGATACTGCATTGAAGGGCCACCTTGGCCATTACATCACTCCATTTCTGCCAACCAACAATCTCAAGCACCCCACCCTCTTTCAATTGTCTTTTCTAAAAATCTCTACTGATTAGACTTGCACTGAAGCAAACTTAAATCAAAAGCCTTGAATTCTCCTCTGTTCCCCACCGAAATTACCTAAATGTTCCCTACAAAGTCTTTAAATATTTTAAGATAAAAATTACCCTTCAACCATTCTCAGCTGAACTATTATGTCTTAATGCAATAACAATAATTTACCAATACATAGAGGCTATTTCTATTAAAGCGCCGATTACATCTTTTTGGAACATACAATTAGAGGCGCCCTAGATGGTGCGGTAAAATCAATATGTCAAATTTTTCGACACCCATCCAATGACCACCACGGAGTCTGACATTAAGCCTGTTTTTTTTCCATAAACCTTATGCGTAATTTTCAATATTCATTATTTCATCAAAGCCTTTTTCTGGTATACTGATGCCTAACGCAGCTTATACTTGAACAACAAGATATGGCGGTTTGACAAAGAAATCCTGAGACCGAAATTCCGAGTTCAATTATCACCTGATATTGCTATGACATATTCGGAGATATCAGTTTTTCTTGAGCTTGTCATCTATGATTTACTATGAAAAAGAAACTTCTTGTTATTGAAGACGAAAACTCGGTAGCCAAGCAGCTACGTTGGGGCTTGACCGAGGAATATGACATCACCATTGCTCAGAACGTAACTGAGGCAAAAAAACTGCTCATCTCTGGAGCCTTTCCAGTTGCAACTCTCGATCTCGGCCTACCTCCTTCTCCCGATACTCCTCAGCAGGGTTTTGCACTGTTGGAGGAAATGGGGGCGCTCGCCCCGCAGACCCGGGTCATCGTTATAACCGGTAATGCTGAAGAAGAAAATGGTATGAAATCCATCGGTCTTGGCGCAGCGGATTTTTATGCCAAGCCGATAGACTTGAAAGTTCTCAGAGTGATACTTGCCCGCACCTATCACGTGCATAGACTGGAGGAGACTAATCGCAGACTCCAGAACCAGAGTTGCCAGAGTGGATCACTTTGCGGGATGATCGGTATCTCACCGGTTATGAACTCACTCTTTGAGCGAATCCAGCATGCTAGTAAGACAGATTATCCGGTATTGGTAACCGGGGATACCGGAACCGGTAAGGAGATAGCTGCCAATGCAGTCCATACTCTTAGTACGCGCGCTGAGAAACCGCTGGTGATTGTCAACTGCGGGGCTATCCCGGAAAATCTTATTGAAAGTGAACTCTTCGGTCATGAAAAAGGAGCTTTTACCGGCGCGGTGGGGAGGCAGATCGGTAAATTTGAGCAAGCAGATAAAGGCACCATTTTTCTCGATGAGATAGGAGAGTTGCCGCTTTCCCTGCAGGTTAAGCTGCTCCGGGTACTCCAGGAATCGACCATCGAACGTCTCGGCGGTACCAAACCCATTCAACTAGATGTGCGCATTATCGCCGCAACCAATATCGACTTGGAAACGGCAGTTGAAAAACGGACATTCCGGCAAGATCTCTACTATCGGCTCAACGTCGTACCAATTCATATCCCTCTTCTCAAGGAACGACCTCAGGATGTCCTGTTGTTGGCCCATAGCTTTCTTCAGGAAGAGTCAAAAAAACTGGGCAGGGGCCAGACCTCCTTTTCCAGGAAAGCGCTTACCGCCTTGAATATCCATGATTGGCCCGGCAATGTGAGAGAGCTGCAAAACCGCATTCGCAGGGCCCTTGGCACAAGCCTTGAAAATGTTATTTGCGCGGCCGATCTTGGGCTTGAAGATGTCGCAGCTGAGAATGGGGAACAGAAAGTGACAAGTCTGAAAGAGGCCAGGGAATCAGCAGAGAAAAACGCTGTCTATAGAGCGCTCGGCTTAACCGGTAATAATATCAGTCGGGCGGCGAAACTCCTTGAGGTCAGCCGGCCTACCCTGCACGATCTCATTAAGAAGCATGATATAAACACACAGTAATAGGAAGTTCTGAGAAATTCTCAGCGCCTCTGTGGTCACCCCATGTGTACTATATATGGCACCATTTTAATGCTCTTCATCCCATATAGAATTGCATACTCAGTCTACATTAGATGTTCTATTTATTCAGCCCTACCATCTTGGGGAAACCGAGTGTAAAGCACGCTCCACTTGGCGTAATGTTCTCAGCGGAAATTGAGGCTCCCAGACTCGCCGCCACCCTCTTTGCCTGCCATAAACCTATGCCGCTGCCGCCCTCCTTGCTTGTCTTAAATGGCTCAAAGACCCCATGCGGAAGCAGATCCTCCGGTATGCCCGGACCGTTGTCAAAAATTTCGACATGCACCTCTTCATGTCTCTTATCCCAGTCGTACAGGATCCGAACAACACCATTTTTTTCCTGTGCCTCATAGCTGTTCAGCACAATATTTTCTAATATGGTATAGAGCAGTTCCGGATCAGATTGGATGGTTAGCTTCCCAGAACCTTCCAAACTGATTTCAAGATCCGGAAGTTTTGCCTGCATACGACTAACAATATTTTCCAGAAATGATTTCAGGTCAATCTCCTTGAAATTCGGCGCAATCTCTTCCCGTAAGCTTCCCAAACGTTGTTCAACTCTTGCCATTCTTCGTAGAGCATCTCCTACCAACTCGAGCATATCCCGTTGAAATTCAGGTTTATGGATATTTGCAGGGGCATTTTCCTGGAGCAGGGAGAGCATGGTTGCTGAGTTTTTAATATCATGGAGTACAAAAGCTGAGAGTCTGTCCCAGGCCTGCTGCTCGCGGGTATGAGCAAGCTCTTCTGCCATACGAACGGCCAAAAGGGCAGATGCGGTCTGGCTACCAAGGGCAGTGAGCAGGTCAAAATCGTCATAACCATATTGTCCGCCGGTAAATTCCGGACCGAGGCCGATTATGCCGACAAAATTGCTACCTATGGCAACTGGAACAAGAAGCTGCAAGTTGAAAGAGCTTAAATAAGCTGATTTTTCATTTTCCACCTTCTGCCACTGCCGGTCGGTTTCGTTCTCCTGTCTATGAAAATAGGCGTGGTTTTGCAGATAACGCACCATCACACTGCTTCTGCGAATAATTGATACCGAGCTTGTATCATCCACCTTCTCAGGGGAGGATACGAGCGCATAATCAGGTTTTTTTTCTGTCCCTCCCATCCAGATAAAGATCTCAGTTGTATACAGGCTCCGAGTCAGCACCTGTCGTAAGGCATTGACCACCTCGGCCTCGGTCGACGCCCCCTGGAGCTCCCGGGACAGTGCCAGCCATTCATCCCGGTATTCATATTTGTTAATATAGAAGTGGGTACTGATGAAATAATGGGCGCGCCTGCGAAAGGAAGCGGAAAAGCCGAAAAGCCCGACAAAGAGAAAGCCTAGGATGAGAAAAAGCCATTTCAGCACATAGGACATCTCCAGACCGAAGGCTCGGATTAAAAAAGATATAATGCCAAACCCTAACAGGTATATGCTCAAAAGGGAGGGGACGAGAATGGAGTAGACAACCTTTCTGGAAACGAAAATCTTCCTGTTGAGCAGCCGGTGCCGAACAACCGCATAGACCATCATCCCCCAGCCGGAAAGGAGCAGGGCCGACAAGAGCAGCAGATGCCTGGGAAAGATCTTCAGATAGGTGAGGCGATAGGAGCTTGCCCAGGCCAAGGCTCCACAGATAACAAGGGCGCCAATAACCATAAACTTATACTCCCAGCGCGCTGCACTGCCAAGAGCCCGCCAAAACTCCTCCAAACGCCAGGCCGTAAAAAAGACGGTAAGAAGCATCAGGAGAGTTAGAAAAAAGACCATGCCGTACATCTCAAAGGCGAAGCTTGGCTGCGCGAAAGTGACAACATTGCGGATCGCCAGAAAATAGCCAGCCGATACAAGAAAAATAGAGCCGGCCACAACCTCAAGCAGAAAGTGCCTTCGATGATCATGGACTGCGCTACGGACTGCCTTTTTAAGCCGCATGGAAAGGGACAACCAGATAAGTATGAAAACTAGTTCTGAAAAGAAAAGAAGCTGGACCGACTGAGGTTCCAGCTTGTATCCAAAGTAGAAATACTCAAGGGAAAGCAACGGAATAAAAAATAATGCCTGCACCAGGGCAATTGTGAATATCCGTTCCCCGCTACCATTGCGAAAACCGAGGAGACCAGCCAAGAACAACAAAGCATTCAGGGTATAAAAAATCGGGATCAACATCGGTTGCACTCTTATCCAATGCAAAATTGCGCAAGAGCAGTAAAAGAGGGGACGCGTTTTATTTCTTTCTGCAATTCAGCTCCAGGCAATTGCTAAGGCCAGTTAGCGGCGCGCTTCAAGTTGTGTTAAGTTATCATCAGGTCAACAATGCGAGTGTCAAAAAGAGAGCTTTTCAGGAATTTGCACTTTATATGAATGGGCATAACCTTTCTGTTTCCATTGAATGAATTTTTCGGCAAATCAAACCTTGCTCTCTCAAGCCGCCTCCGTTATTTATTACTCTATCGTCTTATGTTTACAATCTCAATCCGTAAAGAAAGCAAAGAAACTTTTTATGGTAAATTACAAATAGTTCTTCTTTATTGCCTTTGTATGATTAACCGAAAAATTTAAAATGTGTTGAAATTCTAGCACCTAGCTTGAAAGTTTGGTTACGATTCGACCCAAGTTTCATAGGCATGTTTTTTGCTAGACATGTACCATGTGGAATTTTTCTAGCCAATATGCCCAGATTGGGGCGCAAGGCAAACTAAGAGCAGCGTTATTCGTACAATATTCACCCAAATTACTTTTTTTGATACACCTCCCTGCTCCGGGTTAACGATGGACAAGGAACACTTTCATGAATGATCACGACAACAAAAAACCTTCACCACCCGAAATCGGTCCCTATGTTTTTCCTGTTATCCTAGCTGCTTTAGGTCTCTGGTGTTTCTACGACGGGTGGCTGACTACCAATCCGGAAATGCAGGAGCACAAGCTTTTTAATCAGATTGCCAGTGCAGTTTTACTGAGTTGGGCCGTTATAGATGTTATCCGCACCAAACGCGCCGAGAAAAAATCGAAAAATTGAGCGGACCTCACAAAAAGCCTCTCAATGATCTCAAATCGCCAACTCATCCTCCCCTACGCGGCTCCCTATCTCGCCTATGTGTTTATTGCCTCAGCCTTTGGCGACATTCTCCCTACTGCTATTAACTATTTTCTGCGGATTGCAGTTGTCATTGCACTTCTTCTCTGGGCAAAAAAATGGTACTTCACCATAGCTGGGCCCTGTTCTCTGCGAAGGTCCATACTGACCGGCATAGGTGCCGGCGTGTTGGGCTTTTTCGTCTGGCTCGCCCTACTGCTACCATTTGTTGACAGGAACACTGGTGAATCTTGGGAGGTTATGGAATTTGGTCTACGCCTATTTTCCGCTGGACTATTGGTGCCTATATTTGAAGAGTTATTGATGCGAGGCTTCTTTTTTCGCCTTGCCTGGCAATGGGCTGAAACCAAGCGACAGGGGTTAGACCACCCTCTGGCCAGGGTTCTAGACGACCAAAGTATAGATTCCGTGCCACCAGGGGCCTGGTCCTGGCCGGCGGTTTTCATTTCCACATTAGTCTTTACCGTGGGTCATCAATTCTATGAATGGCCTGCTTCAATTGTTTACAGTCTGCTGATGGTTTTTCTCTGGATACGTCAGAAAGATCTTTTGGTATGTATAGTTGCCCATGCAACAACGAATATTATTCTTGGCCTGTACGTTTTTTCAACAAAGAGCTGGTACCTCTGGTAACCCTTGCAACTATTCCCGGCATAACCGGAATAGCCAATCTAGCAATTTGATTTTAAACAAATTGTCGTTAAAACAGCATAAAATTTGGGCTGAAAGCTTATTTACTAGGAATCCTCAGGCTAATTCTTCCGCTGATATTTTTTTCACAAACGATTCTAACTTTGCAGTTTGCTCTTCACTGAGATCTTCGAACCTTAATCCGCAACGTCTAAAGGGAATCATACCATTGAGCATGAGATTATCTTGAACAAGCGAAACTTTCACATTCCTCAACCAGAGTGCGTCCTGAAAATAAAGATCCACTTGCCGCATTCTGCTCGTTCGGCTTTCCCTGCCCATATAGCGAAAACCTGCTCCTTTTTCATTTATGTCCAGAAGGTGAAAAACATCTTCCTTCTCTGGCCCCACGGCAAGCAAGGCTCTCTCTTTGGTGCGATACCGCCTCAAGTCTCTCCGTTCTTGGGCTTCCATCTGCAGTCTCTCCCTTTTTCAGTGCCACAAAAGAAAAAACACTCCCATATCACCGTCCACCTTTAGCAAATAAAACGGTTTTTATCGTCCTGAAAATAACAACTATGTCCAAAGCAAAAGACATGTGTTTAAGATAGTAGAGATCATACTCGAGTTTACGCAAAGCATCCTCTTCCGAGGCTCCGTAAGGATAGCATATCTGCGCCCACCCTGTAACACCCGGCCGGACCTCGTGACGGATATCGTAGAATGGGATAGACTCTTTTAGTTTTTCTACAAAGATCGGTCGCTCCGGTCGTGGTCCAACCAGGCTCATCTCTCCTTTCAGTACATTAAAGAGCTGCGGCAGTTCATCTATCCGTACTTTCCGGATAAATAGGCCAAACCGAGTTACCCTGCTATCGTTGGTCGTTGCCCATACGGCACCATCTTTCTCTGCATCATGAACCATTGATCTAAATTTAATAACTTCAAAAGATCTCCTACTCATTCCTACTCGCTCCTGCCTGTAGAAAACTGGACCAGGAGATTCAAATATAATTATTATGGCTGTTATGAGCATCACAGGTAAGGAAAGAGTAAGCAAAATGATAGAAGCAATGATATCCAGAATCCTTTTGCCAAACTGCTGCACTTTGGTTACTGAAAAGCCATCGGAAAAAATAATCCAGGAAGGATCAACCCGCTCCGCCATGACTTTAGCCGTCAAATTCTCATAAAAGGTTACCCCACCCTCAATGGCAATTCCATGTAATTTATAGTTCAATAATTCCTGGATTGGCGTTGTCCCACGGCGGTCATCCAAGGCAACTACAATTCGGTCGATCTTATGCTGACTCAGCAAGTGATCTATGTCTCGAAAATTCCGGAAAACCGGGATACGATTAGGATTATACTGTGGTTCCCTTTCACCAATGAAGGCATTCACTTTATAAGGTGCATCTAAACGTTCAGCCAATTCGCGGGTAATTGCTTCGGCCAGAACTCCTGTGCCAACAATGGCGATAGACTGAACAAATAGTTCTTTCTGCAAAATCTTAACGTATAGCGAGCGCCAGAGCAAAACAGCAAGATAGAGAATGAAATATCCCGACCAAAATATCATTGTGGGAATGGTTACAACCGGCAAGATATAATAGATGATGCCCAGCAGAATACACCCAACGCCAAACGCCTGGGTTATGCGTATAGCCATTTCGGGTAAAGGTATATTCTTCCGCAATTCATAAAGATCAAAAAAATATAAGCAGAGCTGGAAAGTAATTGTGACAAGCAGTGTTTGTTGCAAACATTCCTGAATATCAAGTAGAAATATGGCGCTTCCCTTAAAAAGCCAGTTAACCAGGATAAATGTGCAAAAAATTAATATCCCCTCACCGAAAAAGAAGACAAGGTTTCGCCAAGGATAATATTTATTAAAGACGTAGGGCATAAGGGTGGTAAAATTTGAGGTAGGCCTGTTTCAATCCGTCTAAATTTTCATTTCTGATTTTTTTATCATAGTACCCAGTGAGATACAAACTAAAAGTTAAAGTCTTGCTTTTCCCTATCAGCTTATTTGCCCACATCTTGTTTTCCGCATTTCCGAATTAAATTTCGGAAAGAAGTAGAGACCATTCGATTAAATCTTGTTGAATGCGATAAATCCCACCACTAGTCATTGATCAGAAAACTAACATCGGGATACGATAAATATCTATATTTTATATTAAATTCACAAAAAAAACGAAGTTAAAATCGAGTTCATTCAATAAAAAAAACCGATATTCTTCTTATTGGTATGATATCTGCATTGCATATCCCAAATTTTCGATACAAATTATCAAGAAGGGGGAGTAAAAATGAAGATATTTGCCTATGCGAGTGCAGTAACGGCATTTACGACAATATTATTTGCAGGTTCATTTGTGCAAGCAGGCCCTGCGAGTGGAGATGAGGTAACGTTAGAATATGGCCCTAACCATAAATACGGCTTTTCTGGTGGTGATTTTCTTTTAGAAAGCACTGCAAATGATTATGCCTTTGTTACTTTTTGTCTTGAGAAAGACGAGTATTTTCATAAAAACACAGTATATACCGTAGAAAGCGTAACAAACTATGCTAATAAAGGTGGTGTTTGGTACGATTCTTATGGCAGTACAGCCACAAAAGATTACATATCTGATGCGACTAAATGGTTAATGAATGAGTATACATTCAATTATGACGGGCTAAAACAACGATATGAAAAC
>JAAUYI010106431.1_pt1 | contig 12716 bp, 10 predicted proteins | sample 7278041 | NCBI WGS metagenome assembly JAAUYI01 (sample SAMN14350216, study PRJNA611818) | marine sediment metagenome | isolation source: surface marine sediment (0.6m) | place: French Polynesia: Moorea | collected 2018-08
ACAGGGATGAAAAAGCGTCATATTGCCTCAAATACTGAATCTTTAAGTCAAATATCTGCTCAGGCTGCCCAAAAAGCTCTGTCTATGGCAGGAATTACCTCAGCCGATTTAGATTTAATTATTCTGGCAACTTCTACTCCTGATGATCTTTTTGGTAGTGCTTGCCAAGTTCAAAACCTGATTGGTGCAACTAAAGCAGTAGCTTTCGACTTGACGGCAGCCTGTTCTGGATTCATTTTTGCCCTAATTACGGCTTCCCAATTTATCCGCACTGGTGTATACCAGAATGTATTGATTATCGGCGCAGATGTTTTATCCCGTTGGGTAGACTGGTCAGATCGCAATACTTGTGTACTATTTGGAGATGGAGCAGGGGCAGTAGTTTGTCAAGGAATTGAACAAGGTGATCGACTCCTTGCCTTTGAAATGTACAGTGATGGTAGCCAGAATGATCGTCTTAATCTTACTTATCAAGGAGAAAGTAAGTCTTTAGTTGACAATATTGAGGTGAACGCAGGTACATATCAACCCATCACCATGAACGGTAGAGAAGTATATCGTTTTGCCGTAGCTAAAGTACCAGAAGTAATTGAAAAAGCTATGTTTCGAGCTAATATAACCTCCGAACAAATAGATTGGCTGCTTCTCCATCAAGCAAACCAACGAATTATGGATGCGGTAGCTCAAAGGTTGAAATTACCTAAGGAAAAAGTCATTAGTAATGTATCCGAATACGGCAATACTTCCGCTGCTTCTATTCCTCTCGCATTAGATGAAGCAGTACGCCTAGGTAAAGTCAAACCAGGAGATATTATTGCTGCTTCTGGTTTTGGGGCAGGACTTACTTGGGGTTCAGCAATTTTTAAATGGGGCTAATTTCATTTACAATTTATCATTTACCATTGATCGAATAATAAACATATGACAAAAACAGCATGGGTATTCCCTGGACAAGGTTCTCAAGAAGTAGGTATGGGTGTAGATTTAATAGATATCCCTCTAGCAAAAAGAAAATTTGAGATAGCAGAAAAGATATTAGGCTGGTCTGTAATAGATATTTGTCAAGGAGACAAAGAAACTTTATCTCGGACTCTCTATAATCAGCCTTGTCTTTATGTCGTGGAATCAATCCTTGCTGATTTACTAGCAGAAAAAGAAGGTTTACCCCAATTAGTGGCTGGTCATAGTTTAGGAGAATATGTTGCCCTATATACAGCTAAAGTCTTCGATTTTGAGTCGGGACTAAACTTAGTTAACCAAAGAGCAAAATTAATGGATAAGGTTGGTTCTGGTACAATGGCAGCCTTAATGAAATTCGATCGCGCAGAGTTAGAAAAAGTGATCGGCGAAACTCCAGATGTTGTAATAGCTAATGATAATAGTGCTGCTCAAGTAGTCATTTCAGGTTTACCCACAGCAGTAGAAGCAGTAATACAACAAGTAAAAGTCAAAAGAGCCGTTACTCTAAATGTGTCTGGTGCTTTTCATTCTCCCCTTATGCAGCCAGCCTCAGAAAAATTCCAATCAGTATTAGAATCTGTTGCTTTTGCTGATGCTCAAATTCCTGTTCTCTCTAACGTCGATCCTACCCCTACTAAAGATGGACAAGCATTAAAACAACGTTTAGCCAAACAAATTACTGGTTCAGTCCGTTGGTGGGAAATTATGCTGCAATTTCCTCAAGAAGATATTAACAAAGTAGTAGAAGTAGGTCCTGGTAAAGTATTGACTGGTTTAATTAAAAGAACTTGTAAAGAGATAGAGCTAGTTAATGTGAGTAGCTTTGCTAAGGAAGTAGTAAGTACTCGATAACAAACTATAAACTATACAATACAATCAAAGTCTCAGTTGGGTTGCACTGTAGCTTAACCCAACCTACTTTATAATAGCTATTAGCTATCAATCAATAACGAATCTGTAAAGTAACAGAACCCCTCACAACCTGTTCTCCACCAATAACAGGTGTAGTGGCAGCATCAGCATCTGCTGCCAATGCCAGTCTTTCTCTTTGGATCATCTTAGGCTGAGGCATATTAGCTCCATTAATTTGGATACCGATAATCTCTTTCGTACTAAGGTTCAAAGCCTGTAAAACAGCATCTGCTTGTTGTTGAGCTTCTACTGTTGCTTTACGAAGAGCTTCTTTTTGTGCTGAAGCTATTTCCGTCTCTGTGGCAGTAAAACTGATATTATCTATACGAGTTGCACCAGCTTGTACCGCTTCATCCAATAATTTACCAACTTCTTCTGTAGACAAACGGAAGCTCACAGTATTTCTACCAATATAACCAACTAAACGCCTTTGATTATCATTATAGTTGTAATTTGGTTGTAAGCTAATGCCTTGGGTTTGCAGTCTTTCCACATTACGGGAGCGCAGAAACTCTACTACTGCTGATGTGCGTTTGGCAACTTCTTGCTGTACTTCTGCTGCTGTTTTTCCCTGAATTTCTACTCCTAGACGTACTTGTGCCAAGGTAGCAGGAATTCTTTCTATTCCTTGCCCAGTAACACTTAAAGTCCTCAATACTTCTTCTTGTGCCATGGCTGGACTAATTAAGGCATAACTGAAAAAACTTCCGATAGCTAGAGAAAGGCAAAAACCTTGGCAAATAGCAATAAATGTCTTGGTTTTTCTCGATTTTAAGTATCTTCTCACTTTTACTTCCTTAGTAAGTTCTAATGTTTGATTTTTCTATGTTTAACATTTAACCATTGACAATTTATTACCTATTCAATGTTCCCAAAAAGGTTAAAGCATTGCTATAGATATCAGTTATGTGGTATGGATGCGATCGTGCTTTGATGAGATTAATAATAATTTTTAGTTAACCTGAGTTCGGGATAAGCTGAAACACTAATGATTTTGTTGCTACATAAACGCTTGAAATACCCATTATTCATTGTCAATTGTCCCTTGCCCATTCAAGAAAACAAATTAACTTTCTTAACCCCAACTAACGTTTTAGTTCGGCTAATTTTGAGATTTTATATAAAAAGTAAGATTGGTATTGCCATAAGTCTTCCCTCTACTAATTTGTAACCCTGAAATTTCTGCTGCTTGCCATAATTTTGGATTATGTTCTACAGCAATTTCTCCTGTGAAAGATAGTAATTGATACTCGACGATCGCTCGCAAAACTGGTAGGTATAAATAACTATCATAAGGAGGGTCAAAATAAATACGATCGAACTTACCTTCAGCAAGACTTTTTAGTCTAACTATGACATCTCCTCGCAATACCTTAAATTTTTGTTCTGCTTGAACTACTTGTTGCCAATTTTGTTGAATAATAGTGCAAGCCCTTTTGTTTTTTTCTATACCTACTACTTCAGATGCACCACGACACAAGGCTTCTGCCCCCATAGAACCATTTCCCGCACACAAATCTAACCAGCGACAACCTTCAATTTCTCCTCGCCAAATATTAAATAAAGCCTCTCTTACTCTGGCAGATGTAGGGCGAGTAGCTTGTCCAGGTAAGGTTTTTAATTGTCGATTGCCATAAATTCTCACGTTGTCAATTATCAGGGAGTTTGTAGTCAAGTTAATTTATCTGGAGTTATAAGTACCTAAACAAAATTATTTGTACATTCCATTTTTCCCTAACACCTAAAACCTAACACCTAAACCCTATCTCATCTCTTTTATAGATCATTGTTATTTTTTACTCTCTATTTTAAAGATGAATAAATTAACTGCGATCGCCACAAGTTAAAATTAAAGCCCTCTTGTTACAGAGGGCTAGTAGAAATAAAATTCAATTAAGCTAAAAGAGAAATTAACCTAATAATTCTTTAGCTTTGGTAACTACATTATCTACACTAAAGCCAAATTTTTCGAGACAGGTAGCACCAGGAGCAGATGCACCAAAGCGTCCATCGATACCTACCATTGCACCGCTGTCGCCGATATAACGATGCCAGCCAAAACTAGAGGCAGCTTCTACAGCTAAACGCTTAGTAACTGCTTTAGATAATACAGATTCTTTATAGGCTTGATCTTGAGCCTCAAATAGCTCCCAGGAAGGCATAGAAACAACACGAACTTTCTTCCCTTCACCAGCAAGTTTTTCGGCAGCACCGACACAAAGTTGTACCTCTGAACCAGTACCAATCAAGATTAAGTCTGGAGTTCCATCACAATCCACTAAGGTATACGCGCCTTTGGTAGCGTTTTCCAGGGAAGAACCGGCTAGGTTAGGTACACCTTGACGAGTGAACGATAATAAGGTGGGAGCGTTTTGTTTGGCTCTTTCAATGGCTATCTTATAGGCACCAGAAACCTCATTACCATCGGCGGGACGAATTACCGTCAGGTTAGGAATAGCTCTTAAAGAAGCTAGAGTTTCAATTGGTTGGTGGGTAGGACCATCTTCCCCTTGTCCAATGGAATCATGGGTCATCACCCAAATTACCCCAGCGCGAGACAGTGCGGATAGGCGAATCGCAGCACGCATATAATCTGTGAAGATTAAGAAAGTCGCACCGTAAGGAATAAGCCCCGAATTATGGAGTGATAATCCGTTACAAATTGCGCCCATGCCATGCTCGCGTACGCCAAAGTGGACGTTACGATTTTGGAATGCGCCTTTTTGGAATTCACCTTCGCCCTTAATTTCAGTAAAATTAGAGTGGGTTAAATCAGCCGAACCACCAATCAATTCAGGTAAAACTGAGGCTAGTTTATTGAGGCAAGCTTCAGAATACTTACGAGTTGCTAAACCTTTATCTTCAGGAGTATGGGTGGGTAATACCTTATCCCAACCATCAGGAAGAGTACCATTCAAATAACGCTCAAATTCTGCTGCTTCTTGAGCATACTTTGATTTATAGCTAGCAAAGGCTTTCTTCCACTCATCTTCATAGCCAGCACCGCGTTCTACTGCTTTCCGCATATGGTCTACAGCATCTTGTGGTAAGACAAAAGGTTCATGTTCCCAACCTAAGTTTTCACGGGTGAGTTTAACTTCATCTGTACCGAGAGCCGAACCATGAATACCTGCGGTATTCTGTTTATTAGGCGCACCATAACCGATAGTAGTTGTCACCTTAATCATGGTGGGTTTATCGGTGACAGATTTAGCCTCTTCGATCGCTTTAGCAATTCCGTCTAAATCAGTATTGCCATCTTTGACGTGTAGAACGTGCCAACCGTAAGCTTCAAAACGCTTAGAAACATCTTCGGTGAAGGCTATGTCAGTAGAACCATCAATGGAAATGTGGTTATCGTCGTACAGTGCGATCAGTTTACCTAAACCTTGGTGTCCTGCAAAAGAACAAGCTTCCCCAGAAACACCTTCCATGTTGCAACCGTCACCTAAAATCACGTAGGTGTAATGGTCAACTATTTTAGCATCGGGTTTGTTGAACTTAGCAGCAAGGTGGGCTTCTGCCATGGCTAAACCTACCCCATTGGCAATTCCCTGACCTAAAGGTCCGGTGGTAACTTCTACCCCTGCCGTCATAAAGTTTTCAGGGTGTCCTGGTGTATTAGATTCCCACTGACGGAAATTCTTAATATCCTCTATGCTGACGCTGTCAAAGCCCGCTAAGTAAAGCAGAGCGTACTGCAACATAGAGCCATGACCGGCAGATAAAACAAAGCGATCGCGGTTAAACCACTGAGGATTTTTAGGATTGTATCGCATGAAGCGATCCCAAAGGACAAAAGCCATAGGAGCAGCCCCCATAGGCAGCCCTGGATGACCTGATTTCGCTTTTTCTACAGCATCAATGGCTAAAAAGCGAATCGAGTTAATACAAAGTTCTTCGAGTGACTGGGTGGCAACTACCATAATGTATCTAGAAGTGGACTACGATAAAACAATGTTTGTTTGTAAGAATTGAAACCGCGAAAAGCGGTGGGTTGCCCCAAAGATAGTTTCCATCATCCCATTGTTAGGATCGATGAGCAAGGGGAGAAATTTTAAAATTCAGTCATAAACCTTAAGATCAAGAAATCAACCTCTTTATTAATTCAGAAATTACCTTTCACAGTTCAGTTATATTTTTTGAAGGCTAAGGTAACGTTATGACCACCAAACCCAAAAGAATTGGACAAAGCTACTCCCACCTGGTGAGAGCGAGATTGTTGAGGAACATAGTCTAGATCGCACTCTGGATCGGGGTTTTCGAGGTTAATTGTTGGTGGCACTTTGTCGTTAGCGATCGCCATAACTGTTGCGACTGCTTCTATTCCTCCAGAACCACCTAAAAGATGCCCTGTCATTGATTTAGTTGAACTCACTGCTATATTATACGCCCGTTCACCCAAGGCTTTTTTAATTGCCTTAGTTTCAGTCGAGTCATTAGCAGGAGTGCTAGTTCCGTGAGCATTAATATAATCTACTTGCTCTGGAGTCAATTGAGCATCTTTTAAAGCTAACTCTATGGCTTTAGTAGCCCCTTGACCATCGGGTACAGGAGAAGTCATGTGATAGGCATCACAAGTCATACCGTAACCGACAATTTCTCCATATATTTTTGCTCCACGGCTAAGGGCGTGTTCTAACTCTTCTAAGAATAAGATCCCAGCCCCTTCTCCCATGACAAAACCATCGCGATCGCGATCGAAGGGACGACTAGCATGAGCAGGATCATCATTACGAGTTGACAAAGCTTTAGCCGAAGCAAATCCAGCAAAAGGTAAAGGGGTAATTGCTGCCTCTGTTCCTCCACATATCATAGCTGTAGCATATCCTCTCTGAATTAGACGGAAAGCATCACCAATGGCATGGGAGCCAGCAGCACAAGCTGTTACAGTGCAAGAATTTGGCCCCTTAGCACCAATATGAATTGCTGTTAAACCCGCAGCCATATTAGCGATCATCGTAGGAATAGTAAACGGACTTACTTTTCTAGGACCTTTAGTTATTAGATTGACCTGTTGGTCTTCCATTACTTTAATCCCGCCTACCCCAGTACCAATCAACACCCCAACCCTATCTGCATTTAGATCGTCAATGACAAATTTGGCATCAGCAATAGTTTGCTTGCTGGCTGCTACCGCAAATTGGGCAAAGCGATCCATTCGCTTTGCTTCTTTGCGCTCTATATATTCGTAAGGATCGAAGCCCTTAACTTCGCCAGCAATTTTACAGGGATGCTGAGAAGCATCAAATAAAGTAATAGGGGCTATACCATTACGCCCATTTAACAATCCTTCCCAGTACTCGTTCAGATTATTACCAATAGGTGTAATTGCACCGAGACCTGTGATCACAACCCGTTTATTCTGCCAATTTGTCATTGTCCTAAATTTAGTAAGGGTACTCTTTCTCCAGAATGCAGTTTCAATATTCAGTCAATAGTTTTGACGGTTTCTAAGATATTTTTTATCTAAGCAGTTGCTTTTTCTGAACTAATATGATCTACTGCCTTACCTACAGTATCTATTTGTTCTGCTGCTTCATCAGGAATTTCTATATCAAATTCTTCTTCTAATGCCATAACTAATTCCACTGTATCTAGTGAGTCTGCCCCTAGATCATTAGCAAAACTAGCTTCTGGCGTTACCTGATCTTCTTCTACTTCTAATTGCTCGACTACAATTTTCTTTACTCTTTCAAAAACTTCTTTATCCATGGACTTTTTCCCGCTAGAAAACCTATCTTTGTTAGTAGGTAGGAAACGGGGCGGGTATTACCGTTTCCCAGAACACAAAATATCTATTTTAACTTGACTCAGTATTTCTCATCTTATCTGAAAGAGTGACAAACCAGGCAATTGTATATCCGCATTCATAACTGGCATTACAATATCACATCTGCTACCCAACCAATGCCCTTAGTAAATTATCTCTGATTTAAACATACTTTACTAAAAAGCATTATCATTACTAGCTTTGATTTACTAAAGTTTTCTAGATTGGATAATCAGAATCTTCGTTATTATTAATTTATATTTGCATTAATTTAAAATCTTAATATAAATACCTACGATTCTTTTCTTAATCATTGCTATTACTCTTCATTAAAAATCAATGATCTTAAGATGAATTTTATTGAGAATAAACTGTTTTTTTATATTTTCTTAAATCTTAAGATAAATTGTTTTATAGCAATTGACAAACAAAAATACCAACAATAATATCTTATAAGATCGAAAAAATTATTCTTAATTATTTTTTCTTGGCAGAAAAATAGTAAATAATTGGTATTTATTCCCATCTGTCAAAAGAAACCTAGCACTAATCTTTATTGAATGCAATATAAATACAATAACTTTAAGCAAAATAAAAGTAATTACAAACTTTTCGGCTCTTATTTTATTGAAGCAGGAATAGTTACCCCCGAACAGCTTCAAGAGGCTTTAAGAGAGCAAAAAAATAAATATCCTTATAAAAAAATAGGAGAAATTTTACTTGTTCGAGGTTGCCTGCAACAAAATACTCTCAATTATTTTGTCAAAAAAATTATCCGACCAGAACGAGAAAACCAAAGAAACGAAAAACTGAATATATATTCTCAATCACAAACAGATCGAAAAAACATTCTTACTTTAAATTTACAGCCTGATAAAGTATGCAAAATATTGTTGGTTATTATTATGTTGTTAATTTTTGCCAATATTTTATCTCATTCAGGTGCTTTTATTCTGAATGAATATCACGGGGGGGATTATTCAGGAAGATTGTTCCGTTTAGATGAAGAATCTAATTTGCCTACTTTTTACTCAGCACTAAGTTTAGGATTTTGTTCATTATTACTATCTATCATTGCTTACAAAAAAAGAGCAAGTAATTCTCGTTATACCAAACATTGGAAATTTCTATCTATACTTTTTTTCTTCCTAGCTATTGATGAAATTGCCATGATGCATGAAATTCTAACAGTTTTACGAGAACCATTGAATGCTAGTGGCATTTTTTATTTCACTTGGGTAATTCCTGCTTTTATATTTTTACTTGTTTTTGGTGTGACATTTATTTCTTTTCTTAAAGCTCTACCACAAAAAATAAGAACTTTATTTATGCTATCTGGCATGATCTATGTAGGGGGAGCAATAGGAGTAGAAATGATTGGTGGATATCATTCGCAAATGTATGGAGAAAATAATTTTGCTTATGGAATGATTACTACTATTGAGGAATCACTAGAAATGATGGGTATCTTAGTGTTTATTTACTCATTACTATTTTACTTACAAAAGTATTTAGAAAAAGTAAATCTATCTATATCATTTAAAAATAAAACTAATCGTTAATCAGAATTGACTTGTCTCAAATACATATAGCAATTCTCAGCATTGTGAAGTATGGTCTTTTTTCCTTTTTTTTACCTTTTTCTCAACCATAACTAAATTTACTAAATTTACCGCATAAGTAGGAGAACCGTTATAGTCTACTATCGATAATTTTATGCTTGTATTTATTATTCCAGTTAAAAGTAAACAAGTTTCCCATTCTTGGCAAAATCTATCTAAATTATTTGAAAGATGTATTAAATCTGTTTGTAGTCAAACTTCTTCTGATTTTAAAGTTATAGTTGTCTGTCATGAAAAACCAAAAACAGATTTTGTCCATCCTAACCTCCATTACCTTCAAGTTGATTTTTTACCCCCAAGTCTATCCAATTCTAGCTACGGACAAGTAAAAGGTAGTGGAGATGTAGATAAAGCCAAAAAAATCCTTGCTGCCCTAACTTATATTAAGAAATTTAACCCTGACCATGTAATGGTAGTTGATGCGGATGACTGTGTTAATAAAAATTTAGCAGAATTCGTCAATCAAAATATTCAATGTAATGGCTGGTATTTAAAGCAGGGCTATCTATATGAAGAAGGTAAAAGATTTATTTATTTAAATACTAAAAATTTTTATCAATCTTGTGGCTCGTCAATTATTATTAAATACAATCTTTATCCCTTACTTTTTAGTGGCGATTATTATAATCACCATGATTTTGTCCTTAAAAAGAGTATTACTCTACGCAAACTACCTTTTGCTGGTGCTATTTATATTATTAAACATGGCGAAAATCAATTTATGACTCAGCAAAAAACCCAACAACTGAAAATAAGGGAAAATAAATTGGTTTTCCCGATCAGAAAATTGCTTAAATATAGACCAGGGTTAGTAACAAAATATTTTCGTCACAATTTTGGATTGTACAAAGTTACGTAAATACTAATTGTAATTTATCTATTAGTTTAATAAATTTAAATATTAAATAGTTAACGCCGACGATCGCATTAGAACATTAATTGAACCAAGAAGCGATCGTCGGCGCATAAATTAGGTTTGTCTCAAAACTTTAGTTTGGATCAGAACAAACCTAGAGTTAAAGATTCATCAATGGGGAAAGTAGCACCAATACCCAACCAGATAGTTACCAAAGTACCAAATAAGAATACTGTGGTAGCTATAGGACGACGGAAAGGATTTTGGAACTTGTTTACATTTTCGATGAAAGGAACTAGCATTAAACCCAGAGGAACTGCTGTTTGAGCAGCGATTCCTAATAATTTGTTAGGTATAACACGTAAAATTTGGAAGACAGGATATAAATACCATTCTGGTAAAATTTCCAGGGGAGTAGCAAAAGGATTAGCTGGTTCCCCTACCAAAGCAGGATCTAGTACCGCTAAACCAACTACTAAACCAATAGTTCCCAAGATAACTACTGGGAATACATAAAGCAAATCGTTAGGCCAAGCAGGTTCACCATAGTAGTTGTGACCCATACCCTGAGCCAACTTAGCTCTCAATACTGGATCGCTAAGATCGGGCTTTTTTAAAGTTGACATTGTTTTCTCCTTTATTGCGTCAGAATCAGCAGGCAATCTATATATAAGATATTGCTATTTGCTGTTGGAGTGTATAGCTTTGTAAGAAAATTATCGTTAAATCACCCTACACTTTACAGATAAGGTAGATTATCGCTTACTTATATTTACAAAGGACCAGAAATACCTTGTTTGCGGATCATTAAGAAGTGCAGCAACATGAACACTGCAATTAACCAAGGTAGTACAAAGGTGTGTAAGCTGTAGAAGCGAGTTAGAGTTGCTTGCCCAACACTAGCACCACCACGTAGTAGTTCTACCATTTGATCGCCTACGATAGGGATAGCAGCAGGAACACCAGATACAATTTTTACTGCCCAGTAACCTACTTGATCCCAAGGCAGAGAATAGCCAGTTACACCGAAGCTAACAGTTAGTACTGCCATAACCACACCAGTGATCCAAGTTAGCTCACGAGGCTTCTTGAAACCGCCAGTGAGATATACGCGGAATACGTGTAGGATCATCATTAGCACCATCATGCTAGCAGACCAGCGATGAACGGAGCGAATTAGCCAACCAAAGTTAACTTCATTCATAAGATACTGTACCGAAGCAAAAGCGTCAGTTACAGTAGGTTTGTAATAAAAAGTCATGCAAAATCCAGTGGCAAACTGAATTACGAAGCAGACTAAAGTAATTCCCCCCAGGCAATAGAAAATATTGACGTGGGGAGGTACATACTTGCTGCTGATGTCATCAGAAATCGCCTGAACTTCTAGGCGTTCGTCAAACCATTGATATACTTTTGAATCGGTTACTTGTTTAGTAAACATGAAGCCAGAGTTAGCTATAAATATTTGTGGATTTATGGTTGCACTCACCTAGCTGAAACTTCTAGAATCAGCATTACCATTAAGGTACATGGTAAGAGTTATTTTGTCATAAAACAAAGAGATACATAGTCTCAGTGTTGACTTGTTTAGATAGAAAGAGCTAAACAGATTTTTCCTATTAAAAAATGTAACATAGCTTTAAGCTAGGATGGGCAAGATTAGAAAAATATTGTCTAATTTTTTTCCAAATGTTGAGTCTATGTAAAGCAGATAAATAATCGATCGCGCTAAAATTTACTGACAATGATTCAATTGTTGACACTATACAAATTGAAGTAATTAAGAAACTATAGGTTAATATTTGCACTTATGCACAAAAAAGTTTTCTGGGTTAGTGTTGCTCTAATTATCTTTCTAGCCTCTTCCTTTACTTGGTTTATTCCTGATGCGTTTGCCTTTACGGAAGAACAAAAACTACTCTTACAATCTTGGCGGATTGTCAATCAGTCTTATGTAGATGACACCTTTAATCATCAGAATTGGTGGCTAATGCGCCAAAAGTTTATTAAAAAATCTCTTAATAATCGTGAAGCAACCTACAAAGCGATCGAAGAAATGTTGGCTACTCTGGAAGACCCTTTTACCAGATTACTTAGACCAGAACAATATCATAGCTTACAAGTTAATACCTCTGGTGAGTTATCAGGGGTAGGACTACAAATTAATCTCGATCCAGAAAGTGGATTTGTTGAAGTGGTAAGTCCTCTAGTTGGTTCTCCTGCAGAGTCCGCAGGTATTCAACCACGAGATAAGATCTTAGAAATTGATGGTATAAGTACTAATACTCTAACTCTTGATGATGCAGCAGCGAGAATGCGAGGACCAGTTGGGACAAAAGTATCTCTTAAAGTTAAATCAAAAAATCAGGGAGATATTCGTACAGTTAAGTTAGTGCGCGATCGTATTTCTCTTAATCCTGTCTATGCTACTCTCAAAAATGAGCAGGAAACTCCGATTGGTTATGTTAGTCTTAATCAATTTAGTGCCAATGCAACTAAAGAAATTGCTCATGCAGTAGTTGAATTAGACCGAGAAGGAGCAGAAGCTTATGTTCTCGATCTGCGAAATAACCCTGGGGGTTTATTACAAGCA
>JAAUYI010117903.1_pt1 | contig 12715 bp, 13 predicted proteins | sample 7278041 | NCBI WGS metagenome assembly JAAUYI01 (sample SAMN14350216, study PRJNA611818) | marine sediment metagenome | isolation source: surface marine sediment (0.6m) | place: French Polynesia: Moorea | collected 2018-08
AGGATTGGACAATTGCTCTAGCTCTCGTACTTGATCGTTAATCTTTTGCTCTCCTGATACTAATAGCCTTTCCAACCTGTTAATTTCTAATTGAATATTTTGAATTATTTCCCGCCTTGGTTCATGGGGACGCTTTAAGAGCCATTTTTCTACAGAGGATTTGATTTCTAACAGTTTAGAGTCAGTAAGTTTTGGGGGCTCAGGGTTGACGAATTTATCCTCTACATCACTGGTTAACTGTTCCTCTTTTTGTTTGGGATTCGTCTGCGCTTGGGGAAGATTATTGGCTAGTGCAGACGGCAAATAACTCACCAAATCAATTTCTGACCATGTTACTTGTTTCTCAATCGGAATATTTACTCCTATACCTAAACTTGCTGCATTCATAGCTGGTTTATCTCGCTCCTTATCAAAATTAATACCCCGTTGTGAAATCAATTTAGGGAAAGAAGCATTATGCAATTTACTTCCCCTTACTTTGAAGTCTTCTAATCGATAACTTATACGCTTTCTACCTTTATCTGAAATACTTGGTTTGACATCAATTCCTAAATGCTGCAACCTACCAATAAACGTAGTCAAGTCAGGCTTGGACTCGCTCGCCTTATCAATAGCAGCCTGTAACTTAATATTTAAAGGAATCTCTGGTAAAGTCGTGCGATCGCCCTCTTGATATTCCTTAATTTCTCGTTTGATTCGCTGTGTTTGCCCGTGAGACAAGGCTTTACGCTTTCTATTTTTAGATGAAACAACAGTCGTCAGTTGTTCTCTTACTTCCAACTGTCTTAGTATCTCTTCAAACTTTCGCTTATCTTGCCAATCATCTACCCGATTACCATCTAAGGTAATCATATTGACCGCAATATGTATATGGTCATGGTCGTGATTCCAGTCGTGTCCAGGGTCATCACGATGATGATCTACTACTACATATTGATTGTAGGTATAGCCCAGTTCTTCAACTGCGGATTTGGCAATCCTGGCTTTAGCCTCATCTGATACATAGCCATCTTCGGGAGAAAAACTAACAATGAAGTGCTTAACAGGCTTGGTTGTAGTCCTACGTTGGTCGGCACAGTTATTAAATTCTTGGGTTAATTCAAATGGTGTCCTTCCCGCTGCATTGCCTCCAATAATTCTCGCCCCTTTATCATCAGCTAACAGATAGCGAAATAAACCGCCAAAGTCACTGCCATGTTCAATATGACCAATCATTGCTCGACTGTAATAATTTCCTAATTACTTGGTGGATGCCAACCCGCTTGTACCCATTGCTCTCTGACAGTGACAGCTATAAAATTGTTGAGCTGTAGAGCATTGACTGTAGCTCTACCAGTAGCTGTTTTTCCTTCTATTTGAGTTCCGTTACTGCTCCATTGGAAGTGTTGCGACCATTTCTGTTTCCTGGGATTAAAAAGCTGGGAAATTTTTCCCGTCTTTGGATCTAAGGCTGTAGTTTGAACTCCTTTATAACCGTTACACAAGCGACAGGCCAACCAGAGATTATCGGGGTCATCCGTACCTCCTTTGGCTTGAGGAATAATATGGTCGATTTCTAATACCCCTAAAACGTATTTCTGTAAACTAAGGCAGTAACCGCATCGATTTCCAGCTTCGGTGCGAATCTGCTTTCTCAAAGCATCATTAATCATGCCTCTAATGGTTCTCTCAAGCCTCGCTCGACAGCTTCACGCAAAGCTACTGCCTTTTTTAGAAGTAGAGTTTGGTAAATTTGCATCAATGTCCACAATTCAGGTCTTTCTGCTTCGCTGAGTGTATCTGCTTGCTGCTTTGAAAGCAGTTGGCTTAATCGAACATCCTGCTCTGATTCCATTTGTAATTCGCTCATTGCCATAACTTCGCGATCGGATAAAGACTTGACCGATTCTGAGAAATGGCGATCGCTTTCATTTATAGGACTGGTAGAAGATAAAGATAGACAAATGGCTTCGATTAACACCTCAGTCAAATCGCGTCCGATTAGTTGGGCAAGTCCTGATGCACGATTGTAAACATCTTCTGGCAGGTTTAAAGTAATAGGCTTATTCATGGGTTATTAAATATTTAATAATTATTAGTATAAATTTATTACTAGAGCCTCATACTATTCGAGAAGATAGTATGAGGCTATCTATTAGATATCATCACTTTGCTTAACCCCAGATAAAGCCAACCTAACATCTCTTAGTTTTTCTAACGTTGTTTCCATTAACTTTAGAGCGTTTTCTAAGCTTTCAGGTTTTGGTAGAGATTGGGGAATGGCTTCGCCCTTAATCTTTGCTGTATTTAAAGCTTTAGCTATCTGATTGATGTTGTTCCCGATAGCTGGCAAGGATGAAGAAATCTCGGCAAGCTCGCCATAAAGTTGCCAATTCACCGCTGGAACACGGGCAGGCAAAACGCTCTGTCCTGTCAATTTTCGAGTCATATAGGCACTGCGAGTCAAATTGACAGCTTTAGCCATAGCATCTAACTCTTCAAGTTGGCTTGGTTTGAATCTTATAGTGACGATTTTGGTTTTGTTTTCAGGCTCTGGCACGGTAAAAAATCAATAACAATACAAGCAATTGGTAATTCCAGGGAAAGGGGGTGCAGGGGGTTTCCCCCGCCGAGTAGAGCAATGTCAGGGTTGTCAATACAATTATAGCAAGTGTATTACATTGCGCCTGCTCGCTCGACAATACCTATTCTAATTAACCCAATTTGAGCAATAAATTGGTCAGGACTTATTTGAAAAGCAGGCACACAGTTTAACGGAAAAATTGATCATAATCTTCAATATTTGGCACAGACTCTGCACAAATTAGTTTAAAGCTTTGGCGTTACTCAATCAAAATTTCTCGCTCCCTTCGCACAGTTTTACGTTCGATTGGAGTAATTATTGTGCTAAAACTGTGAAAATATTACTCCGCCTAAATTAGGATCTATTCGACGTTGGTTTTTTTCGTAGTTAAACTTGAGTTGTATTATATTTATAACTAATTTTTATGCCAAAACTTTTTCTTTGTGTTGACCCTGGAGGTAGTCAAACCAAAATTATCTATCAACTTACAAGAGATAAAAAACCCAGGTATTTATTAATCTAACTTTTACCGTCAATTATTCGATGAGGCTTTCCACTATGGCTCGTAAAAAATTAACCGATGCCCAAAAGCAGTTTATCGCTGGTGATGACATTAATACTGAAGCTCCTCAGCAAGTACTTGCTGAAGCAAATACTCAAGTCAGTACTGAAATATCCGCTCACCTCGGAGCGAATCTAAAACAAGAGTTATTCGGCGATCGCAAATCTAAAGAGTCTAGCATTAGATTTACAGTAGACATACCAGAATCATTAAATAAAAGGCTCGCTCAGTTAAGTTTAGATACTGGTAAACCTAAAACTGAGTTGGTCAGAACCATACTCAATCAAGCACTAAGCAGTCTTGATTACTGATTTTCTGAAGTAATTCAGCAAGTGCATACTGATAATAATTGAATTTATTTACCCACCACTGTAATCTTTGCCTCAGAACGGCTTTCTGGTTTGGGTTTTACTACTATTTCTACATCATTACCCAACGCATTTAAAAAGCGCAGCAAGCGTGTAGTAGAAAAGCCACTCAGTCTACCTCTTGTTAAAGCTGAAACTTTGGGCTGGTCTATACCCAGGAGTTCGGCAGCTTCCATTTGGGTAAGTTTTTTTTGCTCGATTATGCGACTAATCTTTGAAGCTAATTCTGCTTTAATTAGCCGTTCTTCAGGGTTAGAAAGGTTTAAATCAGCAAATACATTACCGCTACTTGATTTTACTTTTATTTCCTCATTCATAATCGTTTTGGTTATTTATTTTTATGAATAATGCTGATGCTGTCGGGGCGAATAGGAAATTACAAGGTAGTTGACAAAGTGAATCGTCGTATCGCCCAAAAAAATTTACCTTGACAACACTATACCGAGACGGCGATAGACGACAACTACCACACCGTTGGGGTTTGGGGTGTTTCGGTTTAACACCCCAAAAAATAAACAAGCCGTTAGGCTTTCTATTGGAAATTGTAGTAGCTAGAAAAGCTATTACTTTGTTTCTACAAATTTATAGTTTCGGCGATTATTGTGAAAATATTTGATGACCTTATGGAATAATCAAAATTGCTCTAAAAAATCGAAAGCGCGATCGCTGCTTAAAGCACTTCCTCTCCAACTCTTCGAGATTGTCCCCAACACAAGATAGGATAGTTTTATTGGGCTCGGGCGATGTAGTAGATGAAGGTAGACCGTCATGGCAGAGCAAAAATACTAACTCCTCAAGAGATAAAATTACTCTTTAATGAAGGTTTTACTCTCAATCCCATCAGAGATAGAACTCTTTTTGCCGTCTGTCTCTACACCGCCTGTCGTATTAACGAGTGCGTCACCCTCCACATCCAAGATGTCTTTGATTCCAAAAGACGAGTTCGACCCGAACTGATTATCAGAAAAGGCTGCACCAAAGGAAAACTCGCTACCCGCACCATTCCCATTGTTGAGGATTTGAAAATCAGGCTCAAACAATATCAACCACTCGCTACTAGGGGCTATCTTTTTCCTGGCAGACACGGTCAAGGTCATATCAAGACCGATTCTGCCGACTGGATACTGCGCGAGGCTTGCAAGCGCGTCGATCTCGAAGGAGTTAGCACCCACAGTTTTCGTCGTACCGCCCTGACTCAAATGAGTAATGCAGGTGTACCCCTTCGCATCATCCAGGAAATTTCTGGTCACAGAACCCTCGACGAACTTTACAAATATTTAGAAGTCCGACCCGAACAAGTCCGAGGCGCGATCGCCAGTAGGCAAGATACTTTTAATGAGTGCGATCGCCCCCTTTTTTTGATACAGGTTAATAACTTTTTTTGATTAATCAGAAGCAATAAGACTTCTTTATTCGCATTAAATAGCCAATTTGACACAAAAAAACAGACAGGTAAATTGAGTAACCTATCTGGCAATTAATTTATTGAGCATCGAGCTTGCTAATTAGCCATTCTAGACGTTGTAGAAGGGAATGGCATTGGTTGCCGACTTTGGGGATTATCGGAAGCTCAAGCTCTTGAAGCATAAGAGTAAAAAAAAAATACAATTTAGCTCATTTTGCTTTTTCATAGTTTATTGGAGCAAGCGTAACAGCAAGCCAGTACACCTAATACTGAATCTCTATCTGACGAGGATGAAGCGATCACTTAATTAAGCTTCTCTGGTTGTGGAAGAATGTCTTTAAGGGGGTTGTGGGCTTCCCAGTCAAGCTTTTGACCATACAACCATAGAATTGTGCTAGTTACTATCGAGGTCAGCAAAATAAGCATCACATAGTGCCAGGAAAGAAAATGGTGTAAAGCTACAGTTGCAAAATAAGCTACTATCGGAAACCAACAAAAGAATGGCATGGCTAAAATAGCAAAGACTCTGCCCAAATCGTTGCCAAATAAGGCTTCAGCTCTACCCCAAAAGCCAATTCCAGCTAGAGCTACATCTCCAGTAACAGTCCCAGCCAAAGCAATAGCCACTGCTCTCGTCTCAGTCCAATCCCCAGCCAAAACTACAGTCACCACCGCTGCCCCAGCCAAAACTACTGCCAAAACTACTGCCCGAGCCATATTCCCAGCAAAAAGTACAACTACAGCCACAGTCACAGACACAACTACAGCCCAAGCCATACCCACAATTCTAGCAACGATTATAGGCCAAGCACCAGCTAGAGCCATAGCTCCAGTCAAAGCCCAATCCATAGCCACAGCTACAGCCACAGCTACAGCCAGAGTCACCGCTATAGAATTCACGCCTTCAGCCACAGCTCTAGTAGCCAAAGCTCTAGCCAGAGAATCACCCCGAGCCCGAGCTCTCCTAGACATAGCTAAAGCTTTAGCCTGAGACAGTGCCCAATATTCCCTAAACCTAGTTAAAGTCTTAGCCCAATCTACAACCAATTCTCTAGGCAACGCCCAATACCTAGGCAACGCCCACCAATACCTAGACTCAAATACAGCCACGACCACAGATACAGCCACGACCACAGATACAGCCACGACCCCAGCTAAAATCATAGCTACAGCCCAAGGCCTAGCTATAGCCAAAGCCAAAGTCACAGCTACAGCCAAAGTCACAGCTACAGCCAAAGTCACAGTCCAAGCTCCAGCTACAGCCACAGCTTTAACCTTAACCCAAACTAGATTGTCACAAAGCAGACGGCGCAACTCAACAAAAAACGTAATTGGTCCTAGTAAACCAAAACTCATGAAGAGGTCTGGCTCTAGCGGTTCATCAACCCCTCGCCATAAAGAAATCCAAAAATTTAAGATCACTAAGGTCGCAGCCACTAGAAGCATACACATCCAGTTTTGCGGTGAACGGGAGACTAGGTAAATTATTTCGACTAGAGCAACTACAGAGATGACTGCTCCAAAAATCAGCACTACTCTATAATGCCAACTTGTTTTGAATTCGTACTTAACTTCACGAAAGAGGTGGCGCCAGTCAACAATAGTAGGACGACGATAGTAGATTAGGCGATAGAGCAACTCGGACTGTAAATCAGGATTCAGACTAGAAAAAAGATATCGCCAACGGGAACTGGGTTTTATGTCACTCAAAACTTTTTTGAGCGACTGTGCTTGGCGCTCCATATCTGTAGTATTTTTGGCTAGATATACTGCACTTCTAAAACTTTCATTGTCTCGTAAAACTGAAATGTCAATGTCATCCTGAAGGGAGATCGCACATAAAGGTATCACTATAAAAGGATCGAGTGTTAATGATTGTAGGGGAATGGTTTCTGGTGTACTTTGAGCAATACTCCAAGCTACTTTGGCCATGCGTTCGGCTTTGGAAGACTCAAAATGTACAGAGATCCAATCCCAGTCACTAATGCGAAACTCTTTGTCTGGTTTAGGCATAGGGACTATTCCTTTATAGCGTTCTGGTCTCGTTGCTGCTGTTGTATAGCGGCTAAATAAAACGCTGCTTTGGTGGAGATAATCGGCTCAGGGTTATCGTTAAGCAGACTCTCCAGTGCTTCCACTGCATGAGGCGTTCCAATCTTAACTAAGGCACCCATAGCTTTTTCAGAGCTACCCTCTGCTATAGATTTCAATTTTAAAACAGCAAGATCGCCCATTCGCACTAGTGCTTCAAGCACTACCTCGACTAAGTTTGGATCGTGATAGTATCTACCCAGTACCTCGACTGCTTTAGGTAAGTTAGTCATGGATAATGACTTAGCGGCAGCTTTTTGCAGGGCTGATTCTCCATTGTTAGCTAATGTCTCTTCTAAAAACTGAAATACAGCCTTACCCCGTGGGCGAAAATCGGCAGCTACCGCCCCAAAAGCCCTAGCCAAACTCTCCTCATCACCAGCTCTCTCTAACTGTCTCTTGAATCGATTGATAATCTTTTCAGCCAAACTCTGCTCTACCTCTTGAGCATCAGCCAGACACTCAAAACCCGTCAGGACATCCTTTTCATACACCGCCTCGATTAAAGCGGTACTGTTACTTGCCAACCCACACCAAAGCTTAACTATCTCTCGCCATGCCGCCGGATCGAGCTCGAATCGTCTTACCAATTCATCACCCTTATCCACCAAAGCGGCGGCAGTGAAATATTCCTGTAATGTTAAGTGAGCAAACTGATATCGTTCACCCCCATCAATACTGAGTAATAAGCCACTGCGCTCGATAATTTCATTAAGAATATGTCTAGTATCGTTTTCTGGGTGTAAGTTAAGAGAAGGAAGTACTCGCTGAACCTGCTCTAAAACCTTCTGATAGGGAATGCTACGGCGGTCTTGCTGTTGTGGGTTAACATTATCCTGGGCGTAAAGAGCTAAATGTTGGAGGACGCGCCGTTTATCATTTCCTCTATATTTATTAGGTGTTTGACGCGCCTGATCCCATCGTTCCAAAAGAATATCAGTGGCTTTCTGATAAAATTCTGCCCGTGAGTGGGGCAGCACAAAAGGCGTATCGGTATAGAGATAGGCAATAATCGTCAGCAAAAGGGGATTCCGCGCCAACGCCATAATTTTTGGGCGAACTCGCAATGTTTGTATCAGTTGCTCAATCGACTTCTCTGCTGGCATTTGGTTTTTCCAAGCCCCCAAGAAGTGTCGAATTTGACGGTCGCTGAACTCAACTATCTCAAATGTCTTATCGACCGCGTTAGCCAACTCGTCATTATAAACCGCAGTCCGACAGGTGATAATGACCCGACATGTTTTATATATGTCCAACAAATCCTTAATTTTCGCAACTACTTGAGGACGTTCACTACTGTTTACTTCATCCAAACCATCCAACAGCAGCATTAGTGCACCTTTCTGTAAGCCTTGCGATACAAAGTGGTCACCCTTGGGAAAGTCATCCCGATTTAATGCGGCAACCAACTGCTGCTGAATTTTTTCGACAGTCAAATCTGGATCGCTCAACCGATGCAGTTCTAGTAAAATCGGCACAGTTCGCTCCAGCAATTTCTCTAAACGTCCTTCGGCATAAGATAGGACAATGTATTTCAGCAAGATCGACTTCCCAGATCCAGGCAATCCTTTGACCATTAATTTCCGATGGTTTTTGATAGCTCTTTTTGCATTAATCTGATCACTATCCTTTGCACCTGAAACTTTGAGGGGAACATATACTTTGCCCATATCTAGTGGTTGATTCGGTCGAAAGGGAATGTGCAGCTTCTGATGCTTTTTAACGAGGGCTTTTTGATAATGACGTAGGGCCATATTTACTAAGAGTGGACTTCCGGCTAACTTATTGTAGTAAAACCATTTGCCAGCTATATTAACGGTGTTAGTTATCCAATCTTTCAGAACATCCCGAAAAATGAGTAAGATAAACATAATTACTGACATTACCCAGCCTGAACCTTTTGGCAATTGTTCCCACAGATTCTTAGCTTGTTCCTCTTTTAATCTGAGATATTCTGTCTCATAGATGTCTTCGATGATTGAGACGGGCAATCCGATTTTCTTAGCTCTTTGTTCATACTTTTTTGTCACGTCCTTCGGGGGAATGCTCAGTTGGAAATGTCGTCCGGCCGACTTCTTGATATCCCCAACCAATGCTTCACACGGTGCTTGAGTAGGACTGGCTTCACACTCCCCAGAAGTAGTCTGGTTATAGGTCGGAAATGCTAACCCTAACATTATCGATAAAGTAAAAGTCAGGGCAAAAATACTTGTGAGCAGAATGTGTTTAATGCGCTTGCGTAAAAGCCATCTACTTAGTTGCATTTATTTCAACTGTCTCTAAGAGTCGAGCATATTGACTTTATAGTAATATGCCGCCAAGTAACTTAAGTTCAAGTAGCTTTTTTCTTAAGAACCTAAAACTACTAAGTGGCGGTAATAGGCCTTTGTTTAGCAGCGCGATGTAGAAGTTTCCTGAGAGGGATACCTGCATTGTGCATTTGGGTTAATGCTGTACGTCTAAAACTATGGGTGCTAAACCCTTCAATAGCGATACGCTTACAAGCTGCCCTGAGAATCTTATCCGCCATGATGCGAGTCAAATATTTCCCTGCGCGAGAAGGAAACAGATAAGGATTATATTCATTTGGTGGTTCGTACTCAGCTCAATATTCAACCAGAGCTACAGGAGTATCGATGGTGCGGGTTTTGAGCTTCCCTTTCGTGGTAGATTTGCGAAAGGTAATAGTTTTATTTTTAATGTCGGTTTTCTGTAGAGCCAGAGCTTCTGAGATCCGACAACCAGTAAATAAACAGATGGCAAACAGACAGCGATCGCGATTCTTCATCAACCCATCGCTAAACAACCGCGACAATTCGATGGCGGTTAACACTTTGGCTTGTCCATTTCCCGTTACTTTCATAGCCTCAGTCTACCTAAAAATAGACCCTCTATACAAAAGGTCAGTTTCGTATAATTTCCCCTGGAAGTGCTGTTTTCTGGTACAAGTAAATTTACTGATAAATAAAAATATCTAGATAAAATAAAAATTATATTATTTTTTACCTTCTGGTTTTTTTGGTGGTTTCACTGCAGGCGGCTTAATATTTTGTGGAGTTATGGGAAGTCCATCATGATTAATTTTTCTCGCCGAACCTGAATTACTAATCTTAATTTTACTCATGTTTATTAATGACCCTAGTAAAAGTTGTTCTCAAAGTATACCTCATTTTTTGATTTCGCTTTTTTTATGAAGCGGTTGTTTTCAGTAAGAGAGTTATTTTTTAAATTTCCATAACTCGCTTCTTCAATTTTCCTCCTAAATTCACAGGTACTTTCATGAATTTCCTGTTCCGTTAAATTTCCACTAGATACATCATACCAATTCTTTTCCATGTCCAGATATATTAGCTCTAACTCCCTTCTCAAGGGGTATAAGAATTTAAGTCTTTTTTCGCTCCTAAGTAATGGTTTTATAGCTGTTATAACTTGAGATAAAGCAATGATAATAGCCCATATTAATTTTAGTTCTTGCCATACTGCCCATGCCCCGATAGATGCGTTAGATGTTAATGCAAGAAAAATATTAATTCTCCAATTCCAGGCTTCACAGTCTTGAATATATTCTAATATGTAAAAAATACGCTCTTTGGTTTGCGTTAGTTGATTGAAGTATTGCTTTTGAAAAGAATTTATTTCATCAGCATTCTGTCCCATATTCTCTTCGTTAATTTGATCAATATCTTTTATAAGACAGATTTTAGATTTTGTCGCTTCCTCTCTAATTAATTGAGAACTAAAGTTAGTTTATTTCGTTATAAAGTCTAATTTAGCTATGGATACAAACTCTTTTTATAAATTCAGCTAATTAGTACAGAAGCCATCACTGCTATCAGCCCAACTTATCGTTTTAGCGAAACTACCAATTCGGCCTAAAACTAGGGTTCTTGTCATGAGACGCAAGTTGAAACAATATCACTTTTGTCAACCCTATTAGAAGCCTTTTTTCTTCGGAATTACTTATCATTACTTTGCCTAGTTAGAGTCATTTAAGGCAAAGTTTTTAAAATTCAAGACGTAGTTCTAATGCTTTGAGATATGTATTTTAAGATAACTCAGGTTTCTTTTAAGGCAAAGTTTTTTCTCATGGATGCGTTTTTTCAAACATTTATGTAACTTAATATTTTGGCGATCGCAATATTTTAAGAACTTAATTCTTGTATCCCTTATATAGTAGAGGTTTAAGAAGTAGGTTGCGTCTTGTGACACCAACCTTAGGTTTCCGCCGATTAGGCTGTCTCGCTGCGCTCGGTTCGTTTTTTTGGGAGGAGAGAAGAGAGAAGATGGGTGGGGTGTTTGCTGTGTCCTTTGCTCTGTCTGGGTTTGGGCTTGTTTGGGCTCTGTTTTTGTGGTATAATTGTAGTTGTTTCTTTAGGGGTTTTTGCCGTGTCCGTTCTCGCTTCGCCGTCTGTCTTTTCTGGTCTTTTTTCCGTCGGTTTTTCGGGTTCTCGTTCTCCGTCTGCTGCTGCTTCGGCTGCTCTCTCTGCCCTGCTGCCTTTTGTCCCTGCTGGCGTGCGAGTTTCAGTTGGTTGCGCGAGGGGCGTTGACTCGGCTGTTCGCTCCTTCTTCGGGTCTTCCCCTTCCCTGCTAGTGTTCTCCGTTGCCTCTGGGCGGTTTGGTTCTGGTCGTTCTGCCTTTGCCCGTCGTTCTTCTCGCTGCGTGTTGTCTGTGGCTGCTGGCGATCGCGGTTTGTTGGTGGCTTTGCCCTCTGCTGCCGTTCCCCCTGCTGGTGTCCGCCCGTCCAGGTTGTTTTTTGGTGGCGGTAGCGGTAGTTGGGGTTCGGTTAGTTTTGCCTTGGGTCGCGGTCGGCGGGTGTTGTTGTGGTTGCCCTCTGGTTCTCGTCCTCCCCTTTGGTCTTCTGTCTCCTGGTCTTCGGCTGGTGCGCTCGGCTCTGCTGGCTGCTGGTGGCTCGGTGTTGCCGTTCCCGTTCCCGCTCAGTTGTCGTTGTTTTAGTTTTCTTGCTCCTCTGCCTCTTCAATTGCTTTAGCGATCGCTTGTCTCGCTACTTCCTGCCAATCTTTGACTACTCCAGCTTTAATCGCTGCTTTCATGCTGGATGGTAATCTAAGAGTCATTTTCTCATTACAAGGCTCGTTCCAATCAAACTTCTGTTTGAAACCATATTTAGTTATTTCTGGATTTCCCCCTGGTCTACCTTTAGGCATAATTTCAAATCTCAATATCTATACATATTAACACGTCGGACACATAACAAGAACTTATTTAATGTACGTCGGACATACTATATTTTGATAATTTCAATACGTCGGACATACTATAATAGAAATTAATCGAGGAAGAAACCCGCTAAAGCTCATCCTCGATTAAACCCAAATTAATAGGTAACTATCATGATAAACGATTCAATTTTAAAAGTTTCCCCAAACGGAAGCTTCAAAGTAACGCAACTTTGTAAAAGCGTAGTCATTTGCGAAGCTACTAAAGGCGATCGCCATAATTGGGGCAATGCGACGGAAACCGAGCCAGCTTTTATAGTTTATCTGGGCTGTAAAAAACACGAAGTAGCCGAAAAAATCAGATATTTAAACCAAGCTTTAGGCTGCTATTGGTGCGAAGTTCGCCAACCAAAATACCTCAAAGATTTTGAAGCAGAAATCAAATTCCGAGGCATGCAGAGAAACTCGGATGATGAAACCAATGGCTTAGATTTTTTGCTTTGGGCTGAAAACGATTTCAATTATATCGAGTCAGACGAGTATAGCTAT
>JAAUYI010060402.1_pt1 | contig 12710 bp, 12 predicted proteins | sample 7278041 | NCBI WGS metagenome assembly JAAUYI01 (sample SAMN14350216, study PRJNA611818) | marine sediment metagenome | isolation source: surface marine sediment (0.6m) | place: French Polynesia: Moorea | collected 2018-08
ACCGACCTCCACGCCTACCAGAGCGGCAACCCCTACAACCCGGCGGTGTGCGGCCACGAGTGGACCGGTGTCGCCAGCGCCGTCGCCGACGACGTCACGTCGGTGTCCGAGGGCGACCGGGTGGCGATCGCCGTGCCACCGTCGTGCGGGCGGTGCGAGCCGTGCCGCACGGGCAACACCGCGTGGTGCGAGGCGGTCTTCGCCGCGGCGACCGGACGCGACGCTGCTGCGCCCCCGCACGGCGGATTCGCCCGACAGATCGCCGTGGCCGCCGAACGGCTCGTGCAGGTCCCGGACTCCCTCGACGACATCGACGGTGCGCTGCTCGAACCGGCGACGGTCTGCGTCCACGGCGTGCGCCGGGCCGGGATCAGGCTCGGTGATCTCGTGGTGATCGTCGGGGCCGGACCCATCGGTCTGCTCACCTTGGGCGCCGCCCGCATCGCCGGCGCGGGCAGGACGGTGGTCGTCGAGCCCAACCCCGCCCGCCGCGAGCTCGCGCGGTCGATCGGGGCGAACCACGCCGTGGATCCCGACGGTGCCGGCGAGCTGATCGCCGAGCTCACCCGCGGTCAGCTGGCCGATGTGGTGTTCGAGTGCGCCGGGCTCGGGCCGACGGTCCAGGCCTCCGCCGACCTGACCCGTCGCGGCGGGACGATGGTGCTGGTCGGCGTGGCGAGCGGCACCGCCACCATCGTGCCAGCCATGTGGGTGGTCAAGGAGCTGAAGGTCGAGGCGGCGATCGCCTACACCCACGACGACTTCGACCTGACGATCGATCTCATCGCCGACGGGCGCCTCCCGGTCAAGCCTCTCCACGACCAGACCACCGACCTCGCCGGCATCGGCGCGGTGTTCGAGGAGCTCGCCGCCGGCGGCAGCCAGCGCACGAAGGTCCTCGTCGACCCGAGGAACTGAGCCCACGCTCGGACCGGCCCGCGATGATGCCGGGTCGCACGTCCCCGCGTGCGACCCTGGACGGGCCAGGCGGAAGCGAGGACGTCGGTGGGGCTGGACAATCGAGGCCGGTGGGACTGGCCGATCATCGAGCGCCGGCTCGTCGACGACGTCGTCGCCGCGTTCCGGCTCGTCACGGGCATCGCCCTCACCGGCGACATGGGTGTGGGCAAGACGCTGCTCGCGGCCCAGATCGACGCCGCCGCTCGTCGTCAGGGCCGCACCGTCGAACGGGTGTGGGCGACGGTCCCGACCCGATCGGTCCAGCTCGGGGCGCTCGCACGGCTGCTGCCCGACGACCTGCCCGCCGGAGCGCTCCCCGCCATGCAGATGACGCTCGTCGGCATCCGACGGGCGCTGGACGGCGACGGCCTCCTGATCGTCGACGACGCCCACCTCCTCGACGACCTCTCGATCGCCGTCATCGCCCAGCTGCTCGCCGATGGGTCCCCGGACGTGTTGTTGACGGTCCGCAGCGGCGAGCCGATCGCGCAGCCACTGGGCGACCTGCTCCGCTCCGGACTCGTCGACGAGGTCGAGGTCGGGCCGCTCCACCGGGACGAGTACGACCTCCTCGTGGCCGAGCTCGGTCTCGGGACGGGTCAGGAGGAGCTGTGGGAGCGGTCGGCCGGGAACCCGCTCGTCCTTCGCGAGCTGGTCATCGGGTCGCCCGACGGCGGCCGGGTCACGGGTCGGCTGCGGGAGCTGGTCGTCGCCCGCTTCGATGAGCTCGTCGAGGCCGACCGGCTCGCTGCCGACCTCCTCGCGCTCGTGGAGCCGTTGCCGGCGGAGATCCTGACGAGCGCGACCGGGTCGGACCTCGCCACGCTGCGCGAACGAGCCCTCGTCACCGAGCACGACGACGGCGTGGTCCTCGGGCACCCGATCCACGGTGAGGTCCTCACGACGATGCTCTCGGAGCAGCGGCGCGGTCGGCTCGTCGAGCTGCTCGCCGACTGCTCGCTCGACGAGCTCGATGCGGTCAGGGTCGCCACGGCGGCCGACCAAGCAGGCGTCGAGCTCGACGGTGAGACGTCGCTCGATGCGGCGCGGGTGGCGCTCTCACGCTCCCAGTTCGCGCTGGCGCGTCGCTGGGGCCGGCACGCCGTCGCCTGCGGCCTCGGAATCGATGCGGAGCTCGTGACGATGGAGGCCGAGGTCGCCACCGACCCGGGTCGAGCCGATGCCATCGACCTCGATGCGTTCGATCACCTGCTCGGCGACGAGGTCGCCTGGGCACGGGCGGTGTCGCGTTGGGGGGCGTGGTCGGTCTGGAGACCGGCCGCTCCTGAGCGCATGTCGGCGATCGAGGCAGCGATCGGCCGGGTCACGGCACCCGAGGCGAAGGCGCTCCTGCTCGCGACGCTGTCGCTGTCGTTCTTCGCCACCGGCGAGGTGCGCTACGGCGAGATCCGTCGGAGCCTCGACGAGCTGCCCCTCACGCCGCCCGACGAGCTCCTCGCACCCGTCGTGGCCATGGGCGCCATCGAGGCCGTCTCGACGGGACGCATCGCCGAGGCGCACGAGCTGGTGGAGGGAAACGAACCGCGCGCCGCCGGCCTGCCGGCCCGCCCGCAGATGCTCGGCTGGCAGATCGGCCTCGCCGAGCACTGGGCGCTCCGCCTCGAATTGCGCCACGCCGACGCCGTGGCCGACCTCGTCGAGCGGGCCGGACGGGCCAGGGCCCGGGGATACGTCGAGGAGGCGGTCGTGCTCGATCTCCATCGCCTCGACGTCGAGGTCGAACGCGGACGCGGCGCCGCCGTCATCGACGACATGCTCGCCGCGGGTGAGCGACTCGAGGCCCTGTCGCTCGCCATCCCCCCGGCGCTCGGCACGACCCCGGCGGCAGCGGCAGGGGCACAGATCGGTCGCCTCGACGGGGTCGAGGAGGCGCTCCGCGCGCAGGAGCGCGCCGACCCGGAGCTGGTCGCCTCGGCGGCCTTCCTCGGGATCGGCTGGGCCTGGATGCGCGCCCGGCAGGGCGATCCCGAGTCCGGTCTCGCCCGGCTCGACCGATCACGCGCTGCCTACCGGAGACGTCGACTCCACCACTGGGAGGCGATGCTCGCGCACCAGCACACCCGACTGGGTCACGGCGTCGAGGTCGCCGGTCGCCTGAGGGCGCTCGCCGACGCCGCGCCCGAGGCGACGGCGTTCGGGGTGTGGGCGGAGCACGCCGGGGCACAGGCCGACGACGGCGGCCCGCGCCTGCGAGCGTGCGCGGTCACCTACCTCCGCCACGGGCTCGTGATGTACGCAGCGGAGGCCGCCGCACAGGCCAGCCGCGCCGAGGAGCGGGCCGGGGCGTGGGTTCGCGCGCTCAACGCCCGCCTGCTCGCCGAGGCCTGCATCGAGCAGCTCGACATGGAACCCACGCCCACGATGGAGGACCGCGCCGCGGTGCTCGCCGATGGCGAGCTCGAGACCGTCCGCCTGGTCCTCGCCGGCCGCGCCGACCGAGCGATCGCCGAGGAGCTGACCGTCTCGCGCCGCACCGTCGAGAACCGCCTCCACCGCGCGTACCGGCGACTGGGCGTGTCGGGGCGGCGGGAGCTGGCCGAGGTGCTCGCGCTGGGGATCTGACAGAGGCCGCCAGTCCGGCCGGATCCTTGCTCCGTCACCCACCGCGACGGCAGCGCGGACTCCGACCGAACCGGCGAAACGACATGGTTCGTCGCCTCGTTCCGCGCGACAACGTGGGCGACCACTCTCTCGCCGTCGCCGATCACTCTCTCCGGGTCGATCGCGGCTGCTCAGCCCGCCAGCGGGTTCGTCGCGCTCAGGGTGGTGTCGGCGACCGAGACGGTCTGGTAGGTCCTGCGGGAGTAGTGCCAGCGACCGTCGAGCTTGACGAGCTCGTCGAGGTAGTGGCCCACCGTCGTGCGGGCGTTGCCGTCGCCGTCGGTCAGCTGCTCCCCCAGCCAGCACCGGGCCCTCGCCGTGTCACCCTCGACCTCGTCGACGAGCACGGAGTGGATGATCTGCACGACGAACGGGAACCCGGTCATGACCTGGGTCCAGAACGGCACCAGCGCCGTCCGCCCTTCGACCACCTTGCCCCCGAGGTCCCAGACGCCCTCGGGCGCCCAGGTGGCACCCCAGGCGTCGGCGTCGCGGCGACAGACGGCGTCGGCGTAGGTCTCGGCGAGCTCGCGGATGGCGAGGCGGTCCTCGGTGCTGGTCACGACTGCTCAGCCTGGTACGCGGCGAACGCCTCCCGGGTCGCCTTGCCCATCTTCCGCCCGTCGTACCCGATGCGCTGGGTGGGGGTGATCTCGAGCACCACCCGGCGCGGCGAGTCGAGGAACTGCTCGAAGAAGTCCGCCCGCTCGGGGTCGCTGCCGTAGAGCTTCTGGGCGAGCGCCCGGTAGTACCAGTCCTTGGTCTCGCGGTCGTCGTGGATCGTGCAGTGCCCCTTGTAGGTGACGGTGCGCCCCGCTCCCATCGACGTGCCGGCCGAGGTGACGCACACCGACACCCGGGGATCGCGGGCGACCGCCGCGATCCGCTTGCGCTGGTTCGAGGCCGTCAGCCAGAAGCGGCCGTCGTGGAAGACGTACGACATGATCACTCCGACCGGCCAGCCCTCCTTGTTGGCCCACATGAAGGTGAGCTCGTTCTGGAGGTCGATCATCTCGAGCTCGTCGTCGTCCTCGAGCGTGTAGACGGTGACGTCCTCGTAGTCGGAGATGTGCTGCTCGGTCATCGGTCCTCCCTGGCCTTCGGGCTGCGCTCCGTGCGGCTCATCGTTCCTCCCTCGCCTTCGGGCTGCGCTCCGTGCGGCTCATCGTTGCTCCCTCGCCTTCGGGCTGCGCTCCGTGCGGCTCATCGTTGCTCCCTCGCCTTCGGGCTGCGCTCCGTGCGGCTCATGTGGTGTCCTCTGCGGTGGGTGGTGCGAACTGGCCGGTCGACGCGGTGACGCCACCGTCGACGGGGATCACGGCGCCGGTCATGAAGCTGGCGTCGTCGGACAGGACGAAGGCGATCACGGCGGCCAGCTCGGCGGCGGTCCCCCACCGTTGCATCGGCACTCGGGCGACGATCGCGTCGCCCCGTGCCTTGGCCGGTCCGTCGATCAGCGGTGCGGTGATGCCGGTCGCGGTCGGGCCCGGGCACACGGCGTTGACGCGGATCCCCTCGTGCGCGAGATCGAGCGACACCGCCCTGACGAGGTTGATCACCGCGCCCTTGGCGGCGTTGTACGCCCAGTTGCCCGGATCGCCCCGCATGCCCGACGTCGAGCCGATCGCGACGATCGAGCCACCGCCGGTGGCCCGGATCGCCGGCACCGCCGCCCGGATGCCGAGCACGACGCCGCGGACGTTGACCTCCATCGTGCGGTCGAAGGGCGTGAGGTCGCCGTCGAGGGGCGGCGTGCCGGTCACCCCGGCGTTGAGCACCGCGCCGTCCAGGCGACCCCACCGGTCGACGGCGCGCGCCACGGCCGCCGCGTCGACGTCGGGGTCGGTGACCGACCCGTCGACGACCTCGACCCCGTCGAGGCCGGTCGTCCAGTCGAAGCGGGTCGCGTCGAGGTCGACCGCGACGACGCCCGCGCCCTCGGCCGTGAGTCGCTCGACCGTGGCCCGTCCGATGCCGGACGCTGCGCCCGTGACGACGAACGCCCGACCGTCGAACCGACGTGTCGTCATGCCCCTCCTTCCCCGCCGGGGAACGTAGTCCGCGCCGGGCTCGAGGGCCGCACCGGCTCAAGTCCGGCGCCGAGGTGCCGCTGGAAGACCATGGGACTCTTCTCACGACGCACGAAGGAACCGGTGGTCCATCCGACGGTGGAGCGGGCGATCCACGTCCGGTCGACTCGTGAGTCGCTCGACCAGCACCTGGACGGGTACGCGAAGATCATGGGTCGTCACGCCCGTGACCTCGACGTGCGCCTCTGGTCGTCCGGCGAGTGGCTCCGGCTCGACCTGCCGGCCGACGGCGTGCACCCGTGGGAGCTGCACAACCTCGCGTACTGGCTGCTCGAGATCGGAGACGTCCTGGCCACCTCGGGACCGTCGCCGCAGCTCCACGGCTACCACCTCGTCCGCGCCGACCACCCCAACGACTTCCTCGAGGGATGGACCGATGCGAGCGAGCCCATGACGGTCCACGTCCCGGGCAACGATGTCGTGCGGCCCGACCCGGAGGTGCCGGCGCCGGCGCGCACGACGCGCGACGCCATGGGCGCCGCAAGCATCCCCGAGCACGGCTGGGTCGAGATCGGCCCGGTCGTCGTGCGCAGCGAGGACCCGGGCCACGACCTGAACCCCTCGATGGCGGCGACCAAGCGCAGCCGCAAGAGCCTCCGCGCCACCTACATCGACATGTTCTGACGTCGGCTCACCCGGCGGGGCGGAACCTGACGTGGAGCTCCTTCAGGCCGTGGAGCACGTAGCTCGGCTCGGCGACCATCGCAGGGGCGTCGTCGATCAGCTCGATGTCGTGGAGGCGGCGCAGCAGGATCTCGGTGGCGATGCGAGCCTCGGAGCGGGCGAGGTTGGCGCCGATGCAGTAGTGCGGGCCCTGGCCGAACGCGAGGTGCTGGCGACTGTTCGACCGCTCCGGGTCGAGCTGATCCGCCTCGGGGAAGCGCTCCTCGTCGCGATTGCCGGATGCGTACACGCACATGACGTGCGAGCCCTCCGGGATCGCGACGCCTGCGATCTCGGTGTCGACGTTGGCGGTGCGGTACAACCCCTGCACGGGCGTCTCGAGCCTGAGCACCTCCTCGACGAGACCGGGGATCAGCTCGCTGTCGGACCGCACGCGCTGCTGCAGGTCGGGGTCCTCGGCCAGCCAGAGCACGAGGTAGGTGATCAGCTTGGTGGTGGTCTCGTTGCCGGCCACGAGGAACTGCTGGAGCATCGCCAACATCTCGTTCTGGGTGAGCTCGTCGCCGTCGAGGCGGGCCCGCACGACGTCGGTGATGAGGTCGTCCTGCGGGTCGGCCCGCCGCTCGTCGAGCTTCACCGAGAAGTAGTCGTTGAACTCCGCGTTCGACCGGATGAACGCCTCGACCCGCTCCGCGGGCGGATCGTGGTCGCCGACCGGGACCACCAGGTCGTCGGACCACCGCTTGAACTCGGCGAGGTCATGATCGGGGACGCCGAGGGCCCCGGCGATGATCGTCAGGGGCAACGGCACGGCGAAGCGGCTGACGAGCTCGACCGAGCCCTCGCCGACGAAGGCGTCGACGAGCCGCTCGGTGAGCGCCCGGATCTCGCCCTCGAGCTGACGCACGCGCCGCGGGGTGAACGCCTGGTTGACGAGGAGCCGCTGCCGCTGGTGCTCCGGTGGGTCGGCGCTCAGGAGGGTGGCCGACCGGTTCTCGCGCCCGGACCGGGCGAGGAGCTCGGCGATCTCCGGCTTCGCCTCGGCGAGCTCGGCCATCCGCTGCAGCAGCCGCTGCCCGGCGTGGGGGCCGGTCGGGAGGCGGCTGGAGAAGGTCTCCGGATCGCGGACGACGGCCAGGATGTCGTCGTAGCGGGTCACCACGAAGTGGCCGGTCTCCTCGACCCAGTGCACCGGCCCGGCGTCGCGGACGGGGCGCCACACCTCGTGCGGGCAGCGGAGCGCGTCGGGATCGAGGTCGAAGAGGTCGAGGAGGGACGGGGCGGTGTCGGTCATGGCCTCACTCCACGAGATCGACGGTGGGCAGGGGCAGGTGGCACAGGCCGGGGAGGTGGGCGTCGAGGTCGCCGACGAAGCCGGCGTCGCGCATCTGATCGAGCGACCGACGGCTGCCGACGAGGCGGAACAGCTCGTAGGTGTCGGTCTCGATGCTGAGCCCGACCTCGCCCTCGCCGACCTGCCAGGTGCGGGTGCCGTCCGAGCAGCGGACCGCACCGAGCCCGTTGGCGGCGAGGTCACGCTCGACCATGTCGAACATGATGTCGAGGCTGAGGAGGACGCCCTCGCTCTCGCGCTCGGCTGGGCGGCCCAGCGTGCATGCGGCGTCGTGCTCGTGGGAGACGACGTCGTAGAGCAGGCCGGCGAACGACTGGGGTCGCTTGCGGATGATCGCCTCGAAGCCCGGGCCGGCGGCGTCGAACTGGTCGATCAACTCGGCGGTCGGCGTGTCGCGACGCACCTCGACCTGGGCGTCGACCCATTCCTGCACGTCACCGGTCGGGTTGCGGCGGGCGACGAGGTCGGTGGCGACGCCGGCGAGGTGCGCGGCCAGGTTCCGGACGGTCCAATCGGGGCAGGCCGGCACCACGAGCTGCTCCTGCTCCGGCGTGAGGTCGCGGAACACCTCGCGGACGCGCGAGCGCGTCGCGGCGTACTCGACCGCGACGCGCTCGGGATCGATCTCGATGCCCACATCCCCTCCCCTCGGGGAGGGAGGCTACTGGTCGGCCCCGGAGGGCCCGCGATCGTCGGCGCCTACGCGTAGACGTCGACCGTGCCCCCCAGACCGGGGGTCGAGGGCGGCGGCGGTGCGGCGGCGGACTCGACCACCTGCGAGGTGATCGTCGCAGCCTGCTCCATGGCCTTGTCGAGCACGGCGACGCCGACGCCGTCGGCTCCTCCCTGCGCCTGCGTGGCCGCGTGCATGAGGGCCTGGTTCTGTGCGACTCCAGCGACGTTCATGCTCAGATGATCGGTCGATCAGGCGCTGGACTTGAGTCTGCTCCTACGATGCCCACATGGCGCGCGACAAGTACATCCAGCACCTCCGTGAGGTCCCCCTCTTCTCGAAGCTCTCGAAGAAGGAGCTCAACGAGATCGCACAGCTCTCCACCGAGCTCACGTTCAAGGACGGCAAGGAGCTCATGAAGGAGGGGGCGCGGGCGAACTCGTTCATCGTGATCGTCGACGGACACGCGGTCGTCCGGAAGAAGGGACGCAAGGTCGCCACGCTCGGAGCGGGTGACTTCGCCGGCGAGCTTGCGCTGTTGCAGAACCGCGACCGCAACGCAACGGTGGTCGCCGACGGCGACCTGACGGCGCTGGTCGTCGACCGGCGCGGGTTCCAGGCTCTCCTCGACGACATCCCGGCGCTGACCAAGAAGATGCTCGTCGCCGTCGCCGAGCGGCTCGGCGAGGTCGACACGAGAGCCGTCCACTAGTCACCCAAGCCCGTCGGGCACACAGCTGCCCTGCGCTGCCGAGTGGAACGCCACCATGAGCAGGCGGCTACGGTCCCGAACGATCAGGGGAGGGGCTGCATGGGACGCTTGGACGGCAGGGTCGCGCTCGTCACGGGTGGGGCATCCGGCATCGGTGAGGCCACGGCTCGCCGCTTCGTCACCGAGGGAGCGAGCGTCGTGCTCGCCGACCTCCAGGCCGAACGCGGTGAGGCGCTCGCCGCGGAGCTCGGTGACGCCGCCCGCTTCGTGAGATGCGACGTGCGCGACGAGAGCGAACAGGCAGCTGCGGTCGGCACGGCCGTCGACGTGTTCGGTCGGCTCGACATCGCGGTCGCCAACGCCGGGATCGTCGGCGCGATCGGCCCGTTCGCCGAGACGCCGCTCGACGGCTGGCGCTTCACCGTCGACGTCTTGTTGACCGGCGTGTTCCTGACCATGCGCGAGGCGGCGAAGGTGATGGTCCCCCAGGGGTCGGGGGTGATCCTCGCCACCTCGAGCACCGCAGGCGTCCAGGGCGGGCTCGGCCCGCACGCCTACACGGCGGCGAAGCACGGTGTCGTCGGCCTGGTCAAGACGGCCAGCTCCGAGCTCCTGGCCAGCGGCATCCGGGTCAACGCCGTGGCGCCGACCGGGATGGTCACCCCACTCACCGCCGACGTGTCGGTCGGTGACGCCGGTGACCTCGACCGGGCGCGGCAGGTGATGGCGAAGGGCCGCCCGCTGGGTCGGGCCGGCGAGGCCGACGACGTCGCCAACGCCTTCCTGTTCCTCGCCTCCGACGAGGGTGGCTACATCAGCGGCCACACCCTGGTGATCGACGCCGGTGACACCACCGGCGGGTCGGCGGCGACCTTCAGCGGGCGGGAGACGACGGTCGTGCGAGAGGGCGGCGGACGGGGGGTGCGCGCATGAGCCAGATCAGCCCCTTCGAGGTCCACGTCGACGACGAGGTCCTCGCCGATCTCCGCGCCCGGCTGCTGAACACCCGTTGGCCCGGCGGGATCGACGGCGCGGGCTGGCACTACGGCGCCCCGCAGGACGAGGTCCGGCGGCTCTGCGACGCCTGGGTCGAGTTCGACTGGCGGGTGGCCGAGGCGAAGATCAACGCCTTCCCCCAGTTCGTCACCGAGATCGACGGCGAGCAGGTGCACTTCCTGCACGTCCGGTCCGAACACCCCGGTGCGGTGCCGCTGCTGCTCACCCACGGGTGGCCGGGTTCGATCGCCGAGTTCCTCGACGTGATCGGTCCCCTGGTCGACCCGCCTGCCCACGGCGCCGACGCCGCCGACGCGTTCCACGTGATCGCGCCGTCGATCCCCGGCTACGGCTTCTCCGGGCCGACCCGCACCCAGGGGGTGCACGTGCGGCGCGTCGCGGAGATGTGGGCCGAGCTCATGGCTCGCCTCGGCTACGAGCGCTACGTCGCGCAGGGAGGCGACTGGGGGGCGATGATCACCACCCACCTCGCGCTCGTCGACCCCGAGCACGTGGCCCGCATCCACCTCAACATGGTCATCGCTCCTCCGCAGGAGGACCAGCTCGCGGACCTCACCGACGACGAGCAGATCCGCCTCGGCGAACTGGCCAGGTGGCAGCAGTACGAGACCGGCTACCAGGCGATCCAGCGGACGCGACCTCAGACGCTGTCGTACGGGCTGACCGACTCACCCGCCGGGTTGGCCGGCTGGATCTACGAGAAGTTCCGCGTCTGGTCCGACGTGCGGGAGCCGACCGGCACGCCGTTCACCGACGAGCAGCTCCTCACCAACCTGACCATCTACTGGGTGACCGGCACGATCCTGTCCTCGGTGCGCTTCTACTTCGAGGTGAGCGAGGCGGGGCTCTGGGGTGACGCCGGGGAGCGCGTCGAGGTCCCGACCGGAGGCGCGATCTTCCGCCGGGAGCTCATCCGACCGTCTCGGCGCTGGGCCGAGCGGCACTACGAGATCGTCCACTGGTCCGAGTTCGATCGCGGCGGTCACTTCGCTGCGATGGAGGTCCCCGAGCTGTGGCTGCCGGACGTCCGCGAGTGCTTCCGGGCCCTCAGGTGACGGGTACGGTCCCCGCCATGCAGCCTCGGTGGGACGGCACGATCGACGACATCCGCCTCAGCGATCGCAGCGGCTTCTGGACGTTGCCGCTCGAGCAGCGTGAGGGAGCGTTCGAGCTGCTGCGGCGGGAGCGGCCGATCTCGTTCCACGAGGAGCGACGGTTCGGTGACCTGCCCCAGGGTCCCGGCTACTGGGCGATCACCCGACATGCCGACGTCGTCGCGGCGAGCAGGCAGCCCGAGCTCTTCTGCAGCGGTCAGGGCACCGGCATCACCGACCTCCCCCAGGAGTTCAGCGAGTTCTTCGGCTCGATGATCGCCATGGACGACCCACACCACGCCCGGCTGCGCCGGATCGTCTCGAAGATCTTCACGCCGAGGATGCTCGCCGAGGTGATGGATCACGTCGAGCGGCGGGCGGCGGGCGTCATCGACGCCGTCCGGGAGCGGGGCGAATGCGACTTCGTCACCGAGATCGCCGCCCGCCTCCCCCTGGAGATCATCTGCGACATGATGGGCATCCCCGAGACGCACCACGAGTTCGTCTTCGACCGGACGAACATCATCCTCGGCGCGGGCGACCCGGAGTACGTCGACGCCTCCACGCCGACCGAGATCGCGACGGCCCTCCTGACCGCCGGTGGCGAGCTCGCCGCCCTGGTGCAGGAGCTCGGCGAGCAGCGTCGAGGCAACCCGACCGACGACCTCACCTCCGCGCTCGTCAACGCCGAGGTCGAGGGCGAGACGCTGACCCAGCAGGAGCTCGGCTCGTTCTTCGTGCTCCTCGTGGTGGCGGGCAACGAGACGACCCGCAACGCCATCAGTCACGGCATGTACGCCCTCCACCAGCACCCCGACCAGCGCCGGGCGTGGATGGCCGACTTCGACGGCCTCGCCTCCACAGCCGTCGAGGAGATCGTCCGGTGGGCGTCGCCGGTCATCCACTTCCGCCGGACCGTCACCGAGGACGGGGCCCGACTCGGCGATCACACCTTCTCGAAGGGCGACAAGGTCGTGCTCTTCTACAACTCGGCCAACCGCGACGCCGCGGTGTTCGACGACCCGTTCCGATTCGACGTCACGAGGTCGCCGAACGACCACGTCGGCTTCGGCGGGCCGGGACCCCACTTCTGCCTCGGCGCCCACCTCGCCCGGCGGGAGATCGCGGTGATGTTCCGGCGGCTCTTCGCCGAGCTCCCCGACCTCGAGATCGTCGGCGAGCCCGACCGGCTGCGATCGAACTTCATCAACGGCATCAAGCACCTCGACTGCACCTTCACACCGTCAGCTGCGGGCTGAGCAGGCCGCTGCCGCGGTGCCGGGTCGCCCTCGTGGCGATCGTGGACGCGGTCCAGGTGACTGCGGCGACGAGTGCCGGGAGGGCGAGCACGAGCAGGGTGAGGCTGAGCCACGGCACGGTCGGGAACCCGTCGTCCCACGTCCTGCGGATCACGGCGACCGCGAGGTAGGCGACCGGCACGGCGAGGACGATGCCGGTCGTGGCCTGGAGCCAGGCGGTCGTGGCCGCGAGGCGGCCGAGAACCGTCCGGAGCGCAGCGTCCTCCACGCCGTCGGCGCGCCCCCACGGACGCTCGCCCGCCTCG
>JAAUYI010081646.1_pt1 | contig 12702 bp, 7 predicted proteins | sample 7278041 | NCBI WGS metagenome assembly JAAUYI01 (sample SAMN14350216, study PRJNA611818) | marine sediment metagenome | isolation source: surface marine sediment (0.6m) | place: French Polynesia: Moorea | collected 2018-08
GGGAGAGTTTGAACGAGGAAGCGCGCCGAGGTTTCCTCGGCAAGCGCAAGTCTCGTTGTTGAATTTTGTTGCTATTTTCATTTTCTCCCTACTTGCTCTTCATTCTTTCCTGGTTTTTCGGTTTCGCATTTTCGTTAGTCTAAACTACAGTTAATTGAAGAGGCGATTTTTGAAGCAGTGCCAATCAAAAAAGTTAATTAACTTTCGACAGCAACATCAATTAATGCTTCTCCAGCATGGTGAGTAGAAATTTGAATTGTCACTCTGGAAATAAAGATTTCTAAAACTAACGTGCGATCGCTTTTAAAGACTCGACTACATCAAGTGATGAGTCATTATCTTCCATCTGTTAAAACAGATCTTGATGTTAATTAATTTTTGAATTATTGCTGTGAAATTACTGACTAACCAACGCAAGTTTATTATTATCGCTGTCATCAGTATTTTTGTTAGTATTCTCGGCATTATTCCTCTTAGAATTGCGATCGCTCGCTATCAAGCTCCAACTCCCCAAGCAATTTTAACCCTAGGTGGCGGACACGACCGAGAAATATTTACTGCCGAGTTTGCACGTTCTTATCCCAACTTACCAATTTGGGTTTCTTCTGGTAGTAAAGAAGTCTTAGCTAGAGAAATTTTTAACGAGCTTGGTGTCGATAATCGTCGTGTTTATATCGACCGTCGTGCCACCGATACTGTCACCAACTTTACTACCTTAGTTAAAGATTTCAAACAGCAAAACATTCAGCATATTTACTTAATTACCTCTGATTTTCATCTTCCCAGAGCTAAGGCGATCGCCTATGTAGTTTTAGGCAGTCAAGGAATTACTTATACTGCTGTTTCTTTAGACTCAAATCTTGATTCGGAACCCAGATACAAAACCGTTCGCGATGTATTTAGGTCTATCGTTTGGGTGATGACAAAACGTACTGGATCTTCTCTAAATAAACGCTTATCAAAATATTAAGTATATCTAGTTAATTTCTAGATTTTATTCGGTATTTTTTCGGAGAAATAATTCATGATAACTCAGAAATTTCTCTGAGGTTGTTTATCGATATAGAGATTAACCTATTGATTGTATAACTGTGTAATTTAAATTACTAAGATTTAGTGACTATAGTCACTTGACTTTAAGCATAAATCAATATTTAGTGGTCATCGGTCATTAGTTATTTTTGATAAATAATCTGAGACTGCCATAGCTAAGTTTACTTTTCATATTTCTTGTTATTTTTAATTTTTTGCTCCACAAATCAACGTCTTGGTAACTAATATTTAACGCCATCAAATCTCATGCAAACCAATCAACAGATCCTTTTCCTAGATTCCCAAGTCGCCAATTATCAAACATTAGCTAAGGGAGTAAAATCGGGAATAAAAGTCGTTGTTCTCCAGCCAAATCATGATGGTATTAAGCAAATCACGGCAGTTTTAAACCAGAAACCCTACTCCATAATTCACATCGTTTCCCATGGTTCGCCTGGCTGCCTCTACCTCGGCAATACCCAACTAAGTTTAGACACTATTTCCAGTTACCAAAAATACTTAAAGCAATGGTTTACTTCCTCGTTCCTCCCTCCTCGTTCCTCCCTCCTCATCTATGGTTGCAACGTCGCTGCTGGCGATGCTGGTGAGGAGTTTATTACCAAGCTGCAAGATCTTACTGGTGCATCAATTGCTGCCTCTACAACACCTATTGGTAACTCTAACCTCGGCGGTAATTGGGATTTAGACTATCAAAGTAATAACCTTTCTTTATCTCTAGCTTTCACTCCAGAAACACAACGCAACTACGCTGGAGTGTTAGCAGAAGACGATAACCCTCTTGCTGAAGATCTAGTCGAAGACTTGCCCACTGTCATCACAGATTTAGACGATTACCCGCCAGGTAGCACTGCCATTATCACTGGCGAAAACTTCGACTTGGGTGAAACCATTGAATTACAGGTATTACATACCGATGGCATTCCCAACACTGGTGGCGGACACGAACCTTGGCAAGTTACCGATGGTGGCGAGGGGGATTTAGATGGCTTAGTTGATGGTAATTTTCTAACTACTTGGTATGTCAACCCAGACGACTCTGAAGATTCGGCATTTGAATTAACCGCCACTGGTTTAACTTCTGGGGAAACTGCAACCTATCATTTTACTGATGCAGGTTCGGATTTTTCCATTGATTTTGCTGCTGCTGCTCCCCAAATTTATGACCACGATACGGGTGGTGGTGCTTTTGAAGATAGGACCATTAACCTTGATGCAGTAGAATCCCTGGAAGGAGGAGATTTTGCTGTTGGTGATATCGTTTCCTATTATTTCAATGTTGTTGTTGACCCTAATGCAGTAGACCAGTTTGCCCAAACCATCGAAATCGATGTGTCTTTCTTGGTCAATACTACTGGGCAAACAGGGGTTTCCCATCGTGACATTGTAGACGTTAGTGCCAACTACTACACAGGGGAATTAACCGTTTATGACGACCCTACTTCCACCGTCGAGATTATCCCCGACTCAGGCGCGATCGATGACGACTCCACTACAGCCTGGATTGCCCCTGGCACCGAGATTTACGAAAATAAAGTAACGGGTGAAACCTATACCACCTATGAGACAGCAGCAGCCGAACAAGGGTCTGTTGTCAGTGCCTCTGTTCGGCTCAATGACCTAGAGCCAGGGGAAGAAATAGTACTGCGGGTCGATACTCTCCTCGATGCCATACCAGGTTCTACCCCTACAGGTAACTTACAGGGATTTGTCACTGATGCAAGGGTCATTTCCTCTACTGACGACCCCGTGATTAACGTTGGTAATCAAACAATTCCCTTCAAATTAACAGGGGATATTACAGGGATACCAGAACTTGCTCCTGGATTAACAGTTGAAAAAGTTGTTACCGACGACCTATCGGGATTGACGATTTCCTCAACAGATTATACCAATCACACCAGTCCTTCAGTTGATGCAGACACCTACTTCGATTCCGTTGACAATGAAGACGTAACGGTTTTAGAAGGCTCAACTGTCCGTTATCTCTTTGAAATTACCAATACTGGGAATACTACGGTTAGTTTTACTAATCTCTTCGATGACAATGGCACGCCCGCCGATACCACTGATGACATTTATCTGTTCTACTCAGATAATCAACAAGAACTCGAATGGAATCGCGAAAAACAAAGTAACGGCAATCCAGGTAATACTGAATTAACAGGCACATCCAACAACGGTTTCACTATCTTGGGAACTGGTTTTCTCAATGATAGCGATACCACCGATGATATTCTAAATAATCTGCAAGATTTAGACGGAGACAACAAAACCGATCCTAATAGTATACAAGCAGGAGAGTCAATCTACGTTTACTATGATGTCACTATCGATGACAGCGATCGCACAGCACTTCAAAGTTCTACTAACAACGCTACAGTTAACGCCTTTGTCGATCCTAATGGTGGTGGTCAGCAAGGCAATGCAGTAACCGATTCAGATACGGCAAATGTAGATATTTTGCCCACTGGTGCTACTACAGCTAGTCTCTCTGGTTATTCCTATCTCGATCTAAATAACGACGGAGTAAAAGACGACGGAGAATCGGCCGTTGTCGGGGCTTTAATCACCATCAGTGACGGAACGAACACCTTCAGTACGCGAACCGATATGAATGGGTTCTATCTGTTTACCGATCTGCCAGATGGAACATATACCATTACTCAAACTCAACCAGGCAACTATTACGATGGCAAAGAAACTGTTGGTAGCGGTGGTGTTGGTACTGTAAATAATAACACTGTTAGCAATACGATTTCAGGTGTCACCGTTAGTGCGGGTAACTATTACTCCGACTACAATTTTGGCGAACTCCTCCCCGCAGATATCGCAGGGGTGGCATATATCGATTTAAACAACGACGGTAATCGTCAAGACACGGAAACAGGACGGGCTGGAATTGAAGTCACCCTTAGCGGTACAAACGATTTTGGAGATACCATTAATCTTACTACTACCACCGACAGTAGCGGTCGTTACTACTTTGGTAGTTTGCGCCCCAGCGGTGGCACTGGTTACACCATTACCTTTACTGGTGATGGCGAAGTCGGTAGTGGCGATGTCGGCTCGATTTTAGGAACAACCGAAGGTGACAATCCTACTGGTACTACCAACACGATTGAAAATATTAACCTGGCAGCAGGGGACTCTGGGGTTAACTATGACTTTGGGGTAGCACCTGCTGATGTTGGCGGTACTATTTCTGGTACGGTTTTCCGAGATACGGGGATTTATTCTGGTGGTTCTCTAACTGGAGTGGACAATGGCGCGATCGATGACACAGATGCTACCAGTTTTTCCACTACTCCTGCTACTGGCGAAAAACGAATTGCTGGAGTCACCATCGAACTTTACGACAGTAGTAATAATTTAGTTGCTACCACCACCACCGACATTAACGGTAACTATAGTTTCACGGGTTTAGCTGCTGGAACTTATCGAGTAGAAGAAACCCAGCCTCAATATTTTGACCCCTCCGCCAACGATGGAGATGGGGGTTTTGTTAACTATCTAGATGGACAAGAAGCTAGTCCAACGGGTATTACTACGACCAATGACCAGATCTCTAGTCTAATAATTCTAGACTCTAGCACCAATCTAATAGGAAATAACTTTGCCGAACTGCCCTCTGCTAGTATTTCTGGTTACGTTTTCCTCGACAACATCAAAAACCGTGATTATGGGCTTTCTCCTGGGGAGTCTATTGTAGGTGCTGATGGTATGACCTACTCTGTTGCTAATAATGGTGACTATACAAACTTTACGATTCCTGTCCGTAACGGCGAATTTGACGACGACGAATTTGGTCTTGCAGGTATTACCCTGCAACTCACAGGAACAGACGACCAAGACAACCCTGTAACGGCTACTACTACTACTGATGCCAATGGTTATTATCGTTTTGACGGTTTGCGCCCCAGTAACAGCAGTGGTTACATTGTCACCCAACTACAACCTGGTGATTATGAAGATGGTATCTATGATGCCAATTCTGACAAGAGCTTTACCGCTAGTGATGTCAATACAGGTAACGTACTAGGAACTAGTAACGGAACTTACGCCGATCCTGGTTATACTGCCGATACTTACCAAGATAACTTTAGCGGTATCGTTTTAGGTTTCGGTCAATCTGGGGTTGACTACAACTTCCCCGAAGCCACCAGTAATGGACTGATTACAGGAAAAGTCTATATCGATGCTGACAACGATGGAACTTATGACATCGGTGAAGAGGGTATTAGTGGAGTCACTCTGACTCTAAATGATGGAACAAGTGATGTAGCAACTGTTGTCACCGATGAGAATGGAGATTATTTTTTCAGTGTATCTAATACTGCTCCAACTTATTCTATTACTGAAACTCAACCCACCGACTATGATAACGGTACTGAAAATTCTAGCAACGTTATTAGTGGTGTGACAGTCACTTCTGGAAACACTACTTCAGACAATAATTTTGGTGAAGTTGTCTCCAGCATTAGTGGGTTTGTTAAATTTGATACCGATGGCGATTCTACAACTACAACAGACGACCAAAGCGGTCTAAGTAATATTACGATCCAACTCCTAGACTCAGGTGATAATGTAGTTGCTACCACCCTTACTAAATACGATGGTTCTTATGAGTTTACCAATTTAAAAGCAGGAACTTACAGCATTCAACAAGTCGATACAGGAGATTACACCGATGCTTCGCCAGCCACGAGCTTCTCTGGTTTGGGTACATCAAGTCCCAATGCCGATAGCATTAACGATCGCATCGCCAACATTACCCTTGGTACAGCGGACGATTTAACCGATTACAATTTCTACGAAACTACGAAAAATGAAGTAACACGTACTGGAGGTTCGGAAGAAATCAACACCACTAATACTGCTATTCTTAGTACGGCTGACGCTGACATAATTACGGGGGGTGCGGGACAAGACACCCTGACTGGAGGCGCGGGTGATGATTGTTTTCACTACAACCGTACCAGCGACGGTATCGATACAATTACCGATTTCAACGTTAGTGGAACAGACAAGCTTGACTTCAGCGATATGTTTGCTACGGGTGGAGAATTAGCCGATGTAACTATTACTACTAATCCTTTTGATGATGGCTATGTCGAAGCAATTAATACGGGTACGGGTACTATAGTGCAGATTGACTTCGACCCTAACGATAGTTTATTTAACAAAAATGTTGTTTACCTCGATGGCTACACCACCGCTATAACTGCTGACGATTTTATCTTCTAGTTTTATCAGTAAAAAGTATTTCAAATAAATTATCTAGCTAAAAATTATTACCACTATGTCTTTATTCGATCGCCCTAAATCTCTTTCTCTTGTCTTGGTTACTTTTAGTTCGGTAGTAGTCAGTAACTTAATCTTTGCCAACTCTGCCAATGCTTTTAGCGTCACTTTTTCTAACGGGGGTTTTGAAAGTGATATTATCAATTCCCAAAATAGTTGGAATACTATTGGTGATGTGACCACTTCAACTGGTATCGATGGTGTTACTCCCACTGCTGATTTGTATCAGGCAATTATCACCACTGGCTATATAGCAACTGTTGATAGTGACGGTGAAGCTCGCAGCGATGATAATGGATTAATCTTCAATCAATCCACCAATGAACCCGTAGATGCCAGTATCGATCCTAATAAAGCTAACTTACAGAAACATTTTGGTTTCGGTACAAATGCCTTCAGCATAGATCGCAGTACTGGCGCAACTTTTCCTGACCCTAGAACTTCTAAAGAAGGTTCGGGGATGTATCAAGACTTTAGCGTCACTCTAGGTGCTGGCGAAACAAGTTTTACTGTCGCTTTTGACTGGGCATTTTTAACTAACGACGGTACGACTAGCGATGGTGGAGAACAGGATTTTGCTTTCTGGAGTTTGGGGCAATACGATTCGGGTACAGATACCTACAACACTGCCTTTAGCAGTACGGGAAATCCCGATAATCAAATCACTGTCTTGAGAAGCAGCAGCGGTACGATAAGTTCCCCATCTACTACTAATGATTATGTCTATGACTATGATTACGATGCGGTAGGTAACGAACGCTATACCTATACTGTCAGTGGTTTGGATCCAGAACAAACTTATAATTATCGCTTGGGCTATGGTGTAGTTGATGTGGATGGCTACGATCGCACTTCGGCTTTATTAATTGACAACGTAGAAGTAATTCCCTTTGAATTTTCTCCTGCTTTGGGTTTAATTTCTGTAGCCAGTCTCTTCGGTTTGAGTCGCCTGCGTCGTAAACTGCAACAGCAAGCAAAATCTAATTCCGACGCAGTATAAATCCCTAGTTCGCCAAATAATTGATAAATCAAAGTAACTATTGTCAATAGCAAAATTTAGATTGAGTTCGGGCGATCGCAATTAACTTTAGTTAGTTTGGTCAATAAGATTCATTTCACCAATCTTTACAAGTATTTATTTTTGTTCGACCAGAATTTAGGTGAATTTAGTTCGAGAATATAAATTAAATTGAGCGTTTTCACACTAATCTTTTCAAAAGTATTCAGAACAGCCTAGTAATTAGCTAAAAGTCGAAATAATCGAATAATTACGAGTTTACACCTAAATAAGATCGGAGTTTTTTGGGAATACTAATTTTAGTATTTTATTCAAACTATTTTTGATAATAGGTGTAAGTGATAATGACTAAGGCATCAATATTATGGTCTGAGAAAAGCAAAAAGCTATTTTCGCAAATACTACACAAAGATAAATCTAAAACCGATACAATCTCAGCGAAATTACAGCTTTTAATCGTAACTCAGTTTTTTCCTCCAGACTATGCTGCTACAGGTCAATTGATTCAAGAATTAGCCCAAAATTTAGTCCAGGAAAATATTCAAATAAATATCTTTACTGGGCAACCTGGATATGCCTTTAAACAAGAGCAAGCACCTTGTCACGAGCAAAAAAAGAATCTAGCGATCCGCCGTTCTAAAACCGTTCAAATATGTTCTGCGAGGATTCGTGCTAAAGCTTTAAATGGAATAATATTTACCTTAAGAGCTGCTGGGCATATCTTTAGAAATAATCGCCAAAATGATGTTGTCTTGTTAACTACTGCTCCGCCATTTTTAGGAATAGCTGGATATTTAGCAAATTTATTTTTCGGCTTAGAATACATCTGTTTGGTTTACGATTTATATCCCGATGTGATAGTAGAATTAGGTCTGGTTACAGAAAGCAACTTAATTACCAAAGTTTGGCAGAAAGTTAATGCTTTAGTCTGGCAACGGAGCAAAAAAATAGTAGTTCTTAGTGACACGATGAAGCAGAGAATTGCTAGCAAACATCCTCAAATTGCAGACAAGATTTCCATAATTCATAATTGGGCAGATGCCGACTGGATTAAACCATTACAAAAACAAGAAAATTGGTTTGCTCGTCAGCATGGTATCGATCGCCAGTTTACAGTTTTGTATTCTGGTAATATGGGTCGCTGTCATGATTTAAAGACTATTTTGGGAGCAATTGAGCTACTGCGAGACGAACCAGTACAATTTGTCTTCATCGGTGCGGGAACAAAGTACCAACAATGTCGTCAAGTAGCCCAAGAGTTAGCTCTAGAAAATTGTACTTTTTTACCCTATCAAGATAAAGAAAACTTACCCTATTCCCTCACCGCTTGCGATTTAGCTCTAGTATCGATCGCTCCAGGGTTAGAGGGAGTGGTTGCACCGAGTAAATTATATGGTATTATGGCTGCGGGAAAAGCGATCGCAGCTATCTGCAAACCCCATTCTTATCTGCGTCAAATAGTTGATGAGGCTCAATGCGGGGCAGCCTTCGACAACAACCATAGCGAGAGTTTAGCAGAATTTATCCTCACTTTAGCTAATAATCCCCAGATGGCAAGGGATATGGGCAAGGCTGGTCGCAACTATATGCTCGAGAATTTTACTCCCAAAATTATTGCTCGACAGTATTGCCAAGTTTTGGATGTGACTGCTAATACTGATGGGGATAATCTTGAATCAAGTGCGACAAATACCTCAGAAGATGCTTCAAAGTCTCAGCAAGCAAATCAGTTGCGATCGTAATTCTAAACTTCTCGGCTAGCCATCTTTATTTATTGACCAAGTCCGCAGGGATTTCGGGGAGTGAGGAGTTTGGGAGGTTGAAGAACTATTACCCAAAACCCTATTTCCCTATTTCCCTAACATCGACAGTTAATTAATATTTGCTTAACGAGTAATCTGCGATCGCTATTTCTCAGAATTGACCAACGGTCAGAGCAGGCTCCGTCGTCTTACGGCGGAGTAATCTCTGACTAATGAGCCGTGGTTGCCAAATTATCAACTGTAGTCTCATCTTGGCTAGTAGCCATTCCATAAAGAATCATTAGAGGCAGAATACCCAAAACAACACCTAGCAGTACGGGAATATAAAAACCTGCTGCTAAACTCAACACAGTGGCAAAAGCAAAATTAGCTAAATAAATAACCAAAGGTAGTTTTAAATCACTAGTAGGTAAGGTTAGGGGTTTTATTTTCCACAGTAGAGTAGATAGAGTCATAAACACAATCCCAGTACCCATCCAGCCAGCAAAGTTTTGGTAGGGCATCCCAAAAAATGCTCCTGGTTGTTCCCAAACCCAAAAAGGAATTGGTGCTTGACTCATAGCTGGATCGAGAACAAAATCCCAAGAAGTCAGACACAACGAACCACAAAGAATTGCCCCTAACTGACACAACCAGTTTTTAATCTCTAATCTTTTTAACCCAGCCAGAGCAATCAAATAGGCACTAAAACCTAAATAAAACCAAGACAGGGGAATGGTAAACGGTACTAAACCAGCGATTTTGTATCCCAAACCACTTAAATAACGATATTCCCCAAAGGGAAAACCCGTACTAGTACCTAGTAGTTCGCTACCCAAAGATAAACCCACCGCAGGTAGCATAAAGCTCAACCAATGCCATGAACCAAGAGTTCGATAGGCATAGAAGCAAACAGCAGCGGTAGCCAAAAGCATATAAACTACCCCACCTCCAGCCATCGACCAACCAAAAACAGTCATCCCCCATTCAAATTCAGCTAACTTAGCAAGAAAATCGGGGTTGGGCAATACTAAAATAATTCCTGCCAGGCCAAAAGCCATCGCTAAGACATGACCAATTAATAAATAATTCTCGGCACTTGATACGCGCTTCATAAGTTCAATAACAGTTCTGTAAAAATCAATATCCTTAATTAGTTTACAAATATTGATTAAGAAATGTATAGCAAAACCAGAAATTAATTCTCGATTTGGGTCACTAACGCCGAATCTTCCAGAAAATAGTACAGTTAAGGTGTTGTGGATTTACTTTTGAGTTAAAGTTGCCAAGAGTTACCAGAACAAGATAAAACAACTAAGTCTTATATAACGATAAAAGGTAATTTGATGTACCAAGGAAGTATAAAAGAGTTACATCAGCAGTTAGTTAGTAAAGAACGTAGCGCAGTCGAAATTGCCCAAGAGGTTTTAAAACAGATTGAGACAGTAGAACCAAAAGTAAAAGCATTTCTGGCTGTGACTGCTGAGGAAGCTCTAGCCACCGCCAAACAAATAGATGCCAAAATTGCAGCAGGAGAGTCAATTGGAATATTGGAGGGTATTCCTTTAGGTATTAAAGACAATATGTGTACCAAGGGAATCAAAACTACCTGTGCATCGAAGATTTTGGCTAATTTTGTTCCCCCCTACGAATCTACAGTTACCCAGAAACTCAAGGATGCTGGTGCAGTCTTTGTCGGCAAAACTAACCTCGATGAATTTGCTATGGGAGGTTCGACAGAAAACTCTGGTTTCCAGATTACCGCTAACCCTTGGGATCTGACTAGAGTGCCTGGGGGTTCTTCTGGGGGTTCTGCTGCTGCGGTAGCTGCGGGAGAATGTGTGGTGGCTTTGGGTTCGGATACGGGTGGTTCAATTCGCCAGCCTGCTTCCTTGTGTGGGGTAGTCGGGATGAAACCGACTTATGGTTTAGTCTCGCGGTTTGGCTTAGTGGCTTTTGGTTCTTCTTTGGATCAAATTGGCCCTTTTTCCCGTACAGTTGAAGACTCAGCGATTTTGTTAAGGGCGATCGCGGGACACGACCCCAATGATTCTACTAGCCTTAAGGTAGATATTCCCGACTATACTCAATATTTGCAACCCGAACTCAAAAAGGGCTTAAAGATCGGCATCATCAAAGAAACTTTTGGCGAAGGTTTAGATCCAGAAGTCGCCGAGACGGTAAAAAGTGCGATCGCCCAACTAGAAGAATTAGGTGCAGAAATTAAAGAGATTTCCTGTCCTCGTTTTCGTTACGGCGTACCAGCTTATTATATTATTGCTCCTTCGGAGGCTTCGGCTAATTTGGCTCGCTATGATGCAGTTAAGTATGGAATGCGCCAAGAATCGGATAATCTCTTGGATATGTATACCAATACTCGCGCTAGTGGATTTGGGACAGAGGTAAAGCGACGCATCATGATCGGTACGTATACTCTCTCGGCTGGATATTACGATGCTTATTATCTCAAGGCACAAAAAGTTCGTACCCTAATCAAACAAGACTTCGATCGCGCTTTTGAAGAAGTAGATGTTTTAGTTTCTCCGACTGCCCCTACTACGGCATTTAAAGCAGGAGATAAAACCACCGATCCCCTAAGTATGTATCTTTTGGATTTAATGACCATTCCCGTCAACCTAGCGGGTTTGCCAGGTATAAGCGTTCCCTGTGGCTTTGATAGTCAAGGTTTACCAATTGGCTTGCAGTTAATTAGTAACGTCTTGCGAGAAGATTTACTGTTCCACACTGCCCATGCTTACGAACGAGCAACCGAGTGGCATCAGAAAATACCCAGCATTTAAAGGAACGAGGAGTCAGGAGTTGGGAGTTGGGAGTCTTTATAAAGTCAAAATTATGAATTATGAATTATGAATTATGAAGTACATCTGCTTCCCCATATCCCCCATCTTCCCTATCTCCCCTGTCTCCCCCTACTCCTCCGCCTCGCTCAAATATCGTCGGGGATAACCCATTTTGGTGGTTCGGATAGCTTTTTCATCCGAGCTATCTCTGCCATTTCTAGCATCTTGTCGAGGGAGGTATTATTGATAAATTCCGAGGCTTCTTGTTTATATTCTAGATTCGGACAGCGATCGCCTAAAACGCAGCCTTTAGTGCAATCTACCGCACAATTTACCTGTTCGGGATTCATATTCTTATTTAACAATTCGTCTCTGAATATTTTATCTTTTTGTGAGAGAAGACCTACACCTACCGCGTGGCGGAGGTGAATGGCGTGAATCGAAACGGACATCTCACGTTGGCGAGGCAACCTCGCTAACCGTGTCCTCCTTAACACTAAGCAGGACGGTTTTGTTCTTGTACGTACTTTTTTAACACTTCCACAGTTACGCCACCGCATGAAGAAAGATAGTAGCTTCCTGACCAAAGAGCATCTTTCCAGTAAAACCGAGAAAATCTATTTGGAAACTCTTTTTTAAGATAACGACTGCTAACAGTCTTCAAATTGTTAACTAAATTTAGTTCTCAAAAGAGACAATATTAGGTTTTTGCTCGCTGAGTAGGTCACAGTCGAAGGGAAAACAATAGTTGGAAAGTTAGCCAAAGAATACCAGGGTCATGATGGAC
>JAAUYI010129556.1_pt1 | contig 12693 bp, 13 predicted proteins | sample 7278041 | NCBI WGS metagenome assembly JAAUYI01 (sample SAMN14350216, study PRJNA611818) | marine sediment metagenome | isolation source: surface marine sediment (0.6m) | place: French Polynesia: Moorea | collected 2018-08
CTACACCGACCTGACCGAGGTCTTCTTCACCCACGTCAAGGTCGCCTTCTTCTTCGGCGCCTTCATCTCCTGCCCGATCTTTCTCGGCCAGCTCTGGCTCTTCGTCGCGCCCGGGCTCTACCGCAACGAGAAGCACGCCTTCGCGCCCTTCCTGGTCGCGACCCCGGTCCTGTTCTTCATCGGCGGCGCCCTGGTCTACTTCGTGATCATGCCGCTGGCCTGGCAGTTCTTCCTGTCCTTCCAGCAGGCCGGCGGCGACGGGGTCCTGCCGATCGAGCTGGAGGCCAAGGTCAACGAGTACCTCTCGCTGGTCATGACCTTGATCTTCGCCTTCGGGCTCTGCTTCCAGCTGCCGGTCATCATGACCCTGCTGGCCCGGGTCGGCCTGGCCACCTCGAAGGGCATGGCGGCCAAGCGCAAGTACGCCATCGTCGGCGTCTTCATCGTCGCGGCGATCTTCACGCCGCCGGATCCGATCAGCCAGATCTCCCTCGCGATCCCGATCATCCTGCTCTACGAGGTCTCGATCCAGATGGCCAAGCTGGTCGAGAAGAAGCGCCGGGAGCAGGAAGCGGCCGAGGAAGCCGAAGCGCTCTCCGACTAGAGGCCCGGCCAGAGGCATCTGGACGCCGAGGGCCGAAGCGCCCTATAAACGGCGCGGTTACCTGGCGCAGCCCCGATTCGGACACTTCCATGCACGACCTCAGGTCGATTCGCGAGAACCCCGAGGATTTCGACAAGGCGCTCGGCCGCCGGGGTCTGCCGGCCCAGTCGGCCGCGGTTCTGGCGCTCGATTCCAACCGCCGCGCCACCCAGACCGAGCTGCAGGAGCTGCAGAACCGGCGCAACGCGGCCTCCAAGGAGATCGGTAAGCTGAAGGCCCAGGGCGGCGACGCCGAAGGCCTGATCGCCGAGGTCGGTGGCATCAAGGATCGCATCGCGGCGGGCGAGGCGCGCGAGCGGGAGCTCGGCGAGGAGCTGAACGCCCTGCTGGCCGGGCTGCCCAACATCCTCGATGCCGAGGTGCCCGAGGGCGCCGACGAAAGCGCCAACCGGGAGGTCGCGTCCTGGGGCGAGAAGCCCCAGCGCAACTTCCCCGCGAAGCAGCACTTCGAACTGGGCGAGGCGCTCGGCGCCATGGACTTCGGCGCCGCGGCCAAGCTCTCGGGCGCGCGCTTCGTGGTCCTCAAGGGCGCGCTGGCGCGCCTGCACCGGGCCCTGGCCGACTTCATGCTCGACATCCACACCGAGGAGTTCGGCTACACCGAGGTCATGCCGCCCTACCTGGTGCGCGACCACGTGCTCTACGGCACCGGCCAGCTGCCGAAGTTCGCCGAGGACCAGTTCCGGACCACCGACGACTTCTGGCTGATTCCAACCGCCGAGGTGCCCTTGACCAACCTGGCGGCCGGCGAGATCTACGACGAGGGGCAGCTGCCGCTGCGCTTCACCGCTTTCACGCCCTGCTTCCGATCCGAGGCCGGGGCGGCCGGCAAGGACACCCGCGGGATGCTGCGTCAGCACCAGTTCGAGAAGGTCGAGCTGGTCTCCATCGCCCATCCGGAGCACTCGGTCGAGGAGCACGAGCGCATGACCGCCTGCGCGGAGACCGTGCTGCAGCGCCTCGGCCTGCACTACCGCAAGGTCGTGCTGTGCAGCGGCGACACCGGCTTCGGCGCGCGCAAGACCTACGACCTGGAGGTCTGGCTGCCGGGGCAGGAGGCCTACCGGGAGATTTCGAGCTGCTCCAACTGTGGCGACTTCCAGGCGCGGCGGATGATGGCCCGCTTCCGGCCGGCGGAAGGCAAGGGGACCCGCTTCGTCCACACCCTCAACGGCTCGGGCTTGGCGGTCGGGCGCACCCTGATCGCGGTGATGGAGGCCTATCAGCAGGCCGACGGATCCATCGCCCTGCCGGAGACCCTGGCCCCCTACCTGGGCGGCCGGGCGGTGATAGGGGCCGGCCGCGATGCTTAGGGCGCCGCTGGACCTCACAGGAGCGCGGATCCTTCTGACCAACGACGACGGCATCCACGCGCCGGGGCTGGAGGCGCTGGAGCGCATCGCCCGGTCGCTGAGCGACGACGTCTGGGTGCTGGCGCCGGAGACCGAGCAGAGCGCGACCAGCCATTCGCTGACCCTGCGGCGGCCGCTGCGGATCCGCCATCTGGGGCCGCAGCGCTACACCCTCGACGGCACGCCGACCGACTGCGTCCTGGTCGCGATCAAGAAGGTCATGGCCGATCGGCCGCCCGACCTCGTGCTCTCGGGCATCAACCAGGGCGCCAACCTGGGCGAGGACGTGACCTACTCCGGCACCGTGGCGGCGGCCATGGAGGCGGCGCTGCTGGGCTATCCGGCGATCGCGCTGAGCCTGCTGCGACGCGGCGACCACGAGTACCGCTGGGAGACCGCCGAGCACCACGCCTCTTCGGTGCTGCGGCGTTTGACCAGCCTCACCTGGCCGCGCGACGTGCTGATGAACGTCAACTTTCCCGACGTATCGGCGAACGAGGTGAGGGGCATCCGGGTCTGCGGCCAGGGCCGGCGCGACGTCGATACCCAGGTGGTCGACGGCTCGGACCCGAGCGGCCGGCCCTACGTCTGGGTCGGCAACTACATGAGCGACGAGACCTCGCAGGTCGGCAGCGACCTCGCCGCCCTGGCCGAGGACGCGATCTCGGTCACGCCGCTGCACCTGGACCTGACCCACGGCGAGACCCTGGAGCGCCTGACGGGGGTCTTCGCATGACCCTGGCCGCCCGCAAGATCCGTTTGCTGATGGAGCTGCGCCGCAACGGCATCACCGATACGGCGGTCCTGCGCGCCATCGAGCAGATCCCGCGCGAGGCCTTCGTGCCCGCGCCCTTCATGGACCAGGCCTACGAGGACCTGGCGCTGCCGATCGAGCGCGGCCAGACCCTGAGCCAGCCGCAAGTGGTGGCCCGCATGACCCAGGCCCTGGCGGCGGCGGGCGCGGGCAAGGTCCTGGAGGTCGGCACCGGTTCGGGCTATCAGACCGCGGTCCTGTCGCGGCTCTGCCGCCGGGTCTACAGCGTCGAGCGCTATCGCGAGCTGACGGGCGACGCCGAGCGCCGTTTCCGCGCCCTGCGGCTGCACAACATCGTGCCGCGCGTCGGGGACGGCTGGAACGGCTGGCCCGAGCAGGCGCCCTTTCCGCGGATCATCGTCACCGCCGCGCCCCCGGACGTGCCGGGAGCCCTGGTCGACCAGCTGGCCGAGGGCGGGGTTCTCGTCGTTCCGGTCGGCCGGCGCGGCCGACGCCAGGAATTGCTCCGCGTGACTAAGGAAAATGGTAAGGTGTCGGAGGAGACACTGGGGCCGGTTCGCTTCGTACCCCTGGTGACAGGCGTCCCGGAGGAGGCGCCCAAGCCGGCGGGCCGGGTCCACTACTCTGGACCTCCGGGCTGGTCTTTGGCATGAAGGCAGCAGAGGTCGCTATGCTGGCTCGACCGAAAGGCTTCATGACCCTGTGCTTGGCCGTGGCCGCCGCCGTGGCCCTGTCGGGCTGCGTGCGCATGTCGAAGCCGATCAGCGGCAAGTACAATTACAAGGCCAGGCCGGCGCCCAGCGTCAATGCCTCCTATGGCGGTGCCGAGGTGGTGCCCTTGCCGCCGCGCAAGCCCCGCGCGCCGGCCCGGATCCTGGCGAAGTATCCGCGAAGCCCGAAGGTGGCTGCCCGGACCGGCGCGAACGGGTCTGCGGCGCCGTCCATAGCCGTCCAGCCCGGTCCGGGCGCGGTCCGGACCGGCTCGGCCGGGGTCTACTACGTCACCGTGAAGGACACGCTCTACAGCATCTCGCGGCGCTTTCACGTGCCGCTGCGCAGCCTGATCGACGCCAACGGCCTCAAGCCGCCCTACACCCTGCGGATCGGGCAGAAGCTGAGCCTGCCCAAGCCGCGCAGCTATACCGTGGTCAAGGGCGACACCGTCTACGGGATCTCGCGCCGCCACGGCGTCGACATGAGCGAGCTGATGCGCCTCAACGGCATCAAGCCGCCCTACACCATCGCCGTCGGCCAGAGCCTGCGCGTGCCCGATCCGAGCAGCCGGCCGACCCAGGTCGCGACGGCGAACCTGGTCGCGAACGGAACCGCGGCGGCCGCCGCTCCGACACGGCGGGCGGTTGCGACGGCGCCGCAACCCGCCGCGCGATCCACCCAGCGGGCCGTCCCGGTCGTCGCCCGCACGGGCCCGGTGCCCAGCCCGCCGCCGCGGTCCGGCGGCAAGTTCCTCTGGCCGGTCCAGGGCAAGGTGATCGCCGGCTTCGGCGCCCAGGGCAAGGGCTATCACAACGACGGCATCAACATCTCGGCGCCCAGGGGCACCGAGGTGCGGGCCGCGGAGAACGGCGTCATCGCCTATGCCGGCAACGAGCTGCGCGGCTTCGGCAACCTGGTGCTGGTCAAGCACGCCGGCGGCTGGACCACGGCCTATGCCCACACCGACCAGATCCTGGTGCGCCGCGGCCAGACCGTGAAGCGCGGCCAGCTGATCGCCCGGGTCGGCTCCAGCGGCAACGTCGCCCGGCCCCAGTTGCACTTCGAGATCCGCAAGGGCGCGCGCGCCGTGGACCCGGCCCGCCTCCTGGGCCGCGAGGACGCCAAGCTTTAGATCGAACTGGGCTCGGTTGAACGCTGGCGGCTCCCGGCAGGGGCGCTGGCCGGCAGTATCCGGCATTCTTCGCGTTTATCTTACCTTAAGCTTCCCTGGCCATAGTCGCGCCGGTTGTAAATATCGGGCGCCGGTCCAGGTTCCTTCGCGCCCGCAAGGCTGCTGTAAGGATTTCAACATGGCCGTATTCCCCCAATCGACGTCGTCGAATTCGACCTCCAGCTCTGGCGGAATCGGCCGCTGGTGCGTCGTCCTGCTTGCCGGCCTAGTGCTCTCGGCCTGCGTCCAGGCCCCCGGCACCGTGCGCAATGATCCGACGGCGCAGTCGATCCGTGGCGCCAAGGTGCTGATCATGCAGCCCGACGTCGAGGTCTCCGAGCTGACCGTGGGCGGCCTCTTGGAGCCCAACGCGGCCTGGACCGCGGCGGCCGAGGCCAACATCGACCGGGCCCTGGAGCGGGTGCTCGCGGACCAGGGCGCCAACTGGGTGCACATCAACCGCAACGGCAAGCTGATCCGGACGCCGCAGGTCTCGCAGCTGGTCAAGCTGCACGGCGTGGTCGGCGCCTCCATCCTGGTTCACGACTACGGCATCGGCGTTCCCCTGCTCAACAAGAAGGGCGCCTTCGACTGGACCCTCGGCCAGGACGCCGCCATCCTCGGCAAGGCCTACAAGGCCGACTACGCGCTCTTCGTCTTCTTTCGGGACAGCTTCTCCAGCGACGCCCGCGTCGCCCTGAACGTGCTGACCACTCTGGTCGGCATGGGCGCGCGCGGCGGCCAGCAGGTCGGCTTCGCCTCGCTGGTCGATCTGCGCAGCGGCAAGATCGTGTGGTTCAACGTCATGGCGCGCGGCACCGGCGATCTGCGCGAGGCGGAGGCCGCGGTCGACGCCTCGCAGGTCCTGCTCGCGGAACTACCCTACTAGGGCGCCGGCCATGATGCCGTTCCGCCGCAGGTCGGCTCCGATCCTTCTGGGCCTCGTTCTCTCGGCCTGCGCCTCGACCGCCAACATCCAGGACATCCAGCCGGGCGAGCGTCCAGACCTGGAGACCGACGAGGCCGGGCTCTGGATGCAGATGGACCGGGACGAGACGGATCTGCGCTACTCCGGCCAGGTAATCGAGGATCCGAAGCTGCAGGCCTACCTGGAAGGGATCGTCTGCAAGCTGGCGCCGGACTACTGCCAGGACATCCGGGTCTATCCGGTGCGGACCCCCGGCTTCAACGCCAGCATGGCGCCGAACGGCGCGATGGTGGTGTGGAGCGGCCTGCTGCTGCGCTGCCAGAACGAGGCGCAGCTGGCCTACGTCCTGGGGCACGAGCTGGCCCACTACATCGAGCGCCACTCCCTGAAGCGCTGGCGCGACCTGCGCGCCACGACCTCGGGCATGGCCTTTTTCCAGTTCGCCACCGCGATCACCGGTCTGGGTCTGGTCGGCGACCTCGCGACGCTCGGGGCCGTGGGCAGCTTGATGTCCTTTTCCCGGGATCATGAGCGCGAGGCGGACCGGATCGGGCTCCAGCTGGCGCAGCGCGCCGGCTACCGGGGGGCGGAGGCCGCGAAGATCTGGGACTACCTCCAGCGCGAGAAGGATGCGGCCGACGACGGCGGCAGCTTCATCTTCTTCGCGAGCCATCCACCGAGCGAGGAACGCCGCGACACCCTGGCCGGGCTGGCGCAGGCGACCGCCGGTCAGGGGCGCGTGGGCGACGATGCCTACCGGCGCTTGACCCGCGGCCACCGGACGGGCTGGCTGCGCGACGAGCTTCGGCTTAGAGACTATCCGCGGCTGGAGGCCCTGACCGCGCATCTGCTGGACTCCGGCGGCGATCCCGGCCCGGTGCACTTCCTGCGCGGCGAGATCTATCGCCTGCGGGACGACGCGGGCGACGCCGCCAAGGCGGTTGCCGCCTACACCGCGGCTCTGAAGACCCGCCAGGCGCCGGCGGAAACCTATCGCTCCCTCGGTCTGGTGCTCTGGTCCATGGAGCGGCCGCAGAAGGCGCAGGCCGCTTTCCGGCAGTACCTGCGACGCCGGCCGGGCGCCGACGACCGGGCGATGGTCGAAGACTACATCAATCAGCTCAACTGAGGTTGGTCATGAGAGCGAAGATCACGTTTCTGGTTCTGCTTCTGGTCCTTGCGTCCTGTAGCCCCTACCGCCTGGTCCAGCCGACCCAGCAGACCATTGCCGAGCGCTACCGGGTCACCACGCCAGTCGCCTGGACCGGGGCTGCGATCCGGAGCGGCGAATCCTGGACCATGAACGGTCCGGCCCTGGACGAGCTGAACTTCTTCGCCGGCCTCGGCGAGGGCCGCAGCCTGGTCTCGCCGGAAGCCGGCAAGGGCGAGCCGCCGGTCTTCAAGTCGCGCATGCGGGCCAACGAGGTCATGGAGCTGGTCACCGACAGCCTGGCCTTCAGCGGCTACAAGCGGGTCGCCGGAAGCAAGCTCCGGCCGGCCAAGTTCGGCCAGTTGCCCGGGTTCCGCTTCGAGTTCGTGTTCAGCACGGAAGACGGACTGAAGTACGCCGGCAAGGCGATCGGCGCGATCACCGAGGGCGAGTTGCACCTGATCATCTTCTCGGCGCCCTTCACCCACTACTTCCCGACCTATCATCAGACGGTCGAGCAGATCTTCACCTCGATCGACGTGGTGTCCTGAACCGGGGTCAGGTCAGGGGCTTGCCCAGGCGGCCGGCCAGGTCCTGGATGTACTGCCAGGCGACCCGGCCCGAGCGGCTGCCCCGGGTGACCGCCCATTCCTTGGCCTCGGCCCTGAGCTGCTCGGCCGGCAGCTCGAGCCCGTAGTAGGCGGCGTAGCCCTCGATCATCGCGAAATAGGTGTCCTGGTCGCAGTTGTGGAAGCCGAGCCAGAGGCCGAAGCGGTCCGACAGGCTGACCTTCTCCTCGACGGCTTCGGAGGGCGCGATCGCGGTGGAGCGCTCGTTTTCGATCATCTCCCGCGGCATGAGGTGGCGCCGGTTCGAGGTCGCGTAGAACAGCACGTTCTCCGGCCGGCCCTCGATGCCGCCCTCCAGGACCGCCTTCAGCGACTTGTAGCTGGTGTCCGCGCTGTCGAAGCTCAGGTCGTCGCAGAACAGCAGGCAGCGCCGCTCGGCCTCGCGCAGGCGCTGCAGCAGGCGGGGCAGGCCGGGGATGTCCTCGCGGTGGATCTCGACCAGGGCCAGGGTGGGGTGCCCGGCCTCGGCCGCGCCGTCGTTGACCGCGGCGTGCACCGCCTTGACCAGGGAGCTCTTGCCCATGCCCCGGGCGCCCCAGAGCAGGGCGTTGTTGGCCGGCAGGCCCCGGGCGAAGCGGCGGGTGTTCTCCAGCAGGGTCGCCTGCTGGCGCTCGACCCCCTTCAGGAGGGCGATCTCGACCCGGTTGACGCGGGGCACCGGCTCCAGGTGGTCGCCCTCGGCGTGCCAGACGAAGGCGTCGGCGGCGTCCAGCGAGGCCAGGGCCGGGGGCAGGGGGGCCAGCCGCTCCAGGGCGTCGGCGATCCTCCGCAGCAGCAGGGGTAGGTCCTTGGCCGGCGGCCTGCTCATCCGTCCTCTCCGGTCACGAGAAGCGCCCGGGAGCCCGCTCTCCGAGGCAGCCGAAGCCTATCGGCCGCTTGCCGGGGCGTCAACGCGGCCCCCCGACGGAGCGGGGGGCGGAGGGGGTCTCTCAAGACGCCGTGAGGACGGCCCCGAGAGGGCCGGAATCGTTGCAAAACCCGCTTGGAGGGCTATAGTCGCGCGCTGATTCCGACGAGGAGCCAAGAATGCTGATTTCCCCGGCTTACGCCCAGGGCGCGGCGGCGCCTGACGCCTTCGCGACCTTCGTGCCGCTGATCCTGATCGGCGTGATCTTCTACTTCCTGCTGATCCGCCCGCAGCAAAAGCGTATCAAGGACCACCGGGCCATGGTCCAGGCCTTGCGCCGGGGCGACAAGGTGGTCACCGCCGGCGGGGTCTTCGGCACCGTGACCAAGGTCGTCGGCGACAACGAGCTGCAGGTCGAGATCGCCGACAACGTCCGGATCCGGGTGGTCCGCTCGACGATCAGCGAGGTGCTGCAGAAGTCGGAGCCGGCCAACAAGAACGAGCAGGACGGCGGACAGAGCCAGGAGCCGGCCAAGAAGGGCGGCTTCAAGCTCTTCGGCGGCGGCAAGTCCGGCTGATTTCCCTGGAACCAGGTGGGGTCGGCCCCATTTCTCAGGCACAGCGCTAACGGATCGCGAAATCGTCATGGTTCATATCCCGAAATGGCAGGTCGTCCTGGCGGCCGTGGTGGTGCTGCTGGGCCTGGCCTACGCCTCGCCCAACTTGATCGAGGCCGACCTCACCGAGGATCTTCCGGGCTGGCTGCCCAGCCAGAAGATCAACCTCGGCCTCGACCTGCGGGGCGGCTCCTACCTCCTGATGGAGGTCCAGCTCGAGAAGGCCCTGGCCGAGCGCCTGGACAACATTTCGGACGGCATCGCCTCGCCGCTGCGCCGGGCCCGGATCAAGCACAGCTCAGGCGCCCAGGGCAACCTGCTCTTTATCGAGCTGCGCGATCCCGGCGAGATGGAGCGGGCCCGCGACCTGATCCGCAACGACGTCCAGACCTACCTGGTCTCCCAGGATGGTCCGAGGATCGAGATCGAGATCCCGGAAGAGCGCATGCGCGAGATCCGGACCTCCATCATGACCCAGGTGATCGAGGTGATCGGGCTGAGGGTCAACGAGACCGGCCTGACCGAGGCCACTGTACAGCGCCAGGGTGCCGACCGGATCCTGATCCAGGTCCCGGGCGTCGAGGATCCGGACCGTATCAAGGAGATCCTCGGCAAGACCGCGCAGCTGACCTTCCACTTCGTGAACCCGGCGGTCGATCCCAGCGCTGTGCGACCGCCGCCCGGCCACATCTTCCTGCCGTCGGCCGAGGAGGAGGGCGTGCGCTACGCCGTCGAGCGCCGCGCGATGGTGCGGGGGGAGAACCTGGACGATGCCCAGGCGACCTACGACCAGTACGGCCAGCCCGTGGTCTCCTTCCGCTTCGACTCCGTCGGCGGGAAGCGCTTCGGCAAGGCGACCCAGGACAACGTCGGGCGGATCTTCGCCATCGTGCTCGACGACCGGGTGATCAGTGCGCCCCGCATCCAGGAGCCGATCCTGGGCGGGAGCGGCCAGATCAGCGGCCGCTTCTCGCTGCAGTCGGCGCAGGACCTGGCGCTGCTGCTGCGCGCCGGCGCCCTGCCGGCCGATGTGGGCTACCTGGAGCAGCGGACGGTCGGCGCCAGCCTGGGCGAGGACTCCATCCGGGCCGGCGCGATCGCCTGCATCCTGGGCATGGTCTTCGTCATTGCCTTCATGGCGGTCTCCTACGGCAGCTTCGGCCTGATGGCCAACGTCGCCCTGCTCGCCAACCTGGTGCTGATCCTCGCGGCCCTGTCAGTCCTACAGGCGACCCTGACCCTGCCGGGCATCGCCGGGATCGTGCTGACCATCGGCATGGCGGTCGACGCCAACGTCCTGATCTTCGAGCGCATCCGCGAGGAGGAGCGGGCCGGTCGAGGCCCGGTCACCGCCATCGACACCGGCTACCGCCGGGCCCTGACGACCATCATCGACGCCAACCTGACGACCCTGATCGCCGCCACCATCCTCTTCGTCTTCGGCACCGGCCCGATCAAGGGCTTCGCGGTGACCCTGATGATCGGCCTGGTAACCTCGATGTTCACGGCGATCATGGTGACCCGCGTCATCGTCGTCGGCTGGCTGCGGCGATCCAAGCCGAAGCTGCTGCCGATCTGAGGGCTGGAGAGCGAACATGGCACTGATCAAACGCCTTCCGACCGAACCCAAGTTCAACTTCATCGGCCGCCACCGCCTGACGCTCGGGCTTTCCGCCGTGCTGGTGGTGTTCTCTCTGGCGCTGTTCTTCGCCGGCGGCCTGAACTACGGCGTCGATTTCCGCGGCGGCGTGATGCTCGAAGTGCGGACCGACAAGCCGGCCGACCTCGGCGACCTGCGCAGCCGGCTGCGCGGCCTGGGACTCGGCGAGGTCACCCTGCAGGCCCTGGACGAGCCGACGGACGTCCTGATCAACGTCCAGCGCCAGGAAGGCGGCGACGAGGCGCAGAACGCCGCCATCGCGGTCATCAAGGACGCCCTGGCCGACACCGTGGTCGAGTACCGCCGCACCGAGTTCGTCGGGCCCAAGGTCGGCGGCGAGCTGAAGCAAGCCGCCCTGATCGCGACGATCCTCGCCCTGGGCGCCATTGCGCTCTACATCTGGTTCCGCTTCGAGTGGCAGTTCAGCGTGGCGGCGCTGCTGGCCCTGACCCACGACGTGATCACCACCATCGGCTTCTTCGCCATCACCGGGCTCGAGTTCAACCTGGCCAGCGTGGCGGCGATCCTGACCATCGCCGGCTATTCGATCAACGACACCGTGGTGGTCTTCGACCGGGTCCGGGAGAGCCTGCGCAAGTACAAGAAGATCGCGGTCGGCGAGGTGCTCAACATGTCGCTCAACGCGACCCTGTCGCGGACCCTGCTGACCTCTGTCACGACCCTGCTGGCCCTGATCGCGCTTTCGGTCTTCGGCGGGCACGTCGTGCGCGGCTTCAGCCTGGCGCTGATCTGGGGCGTGGTGATCGGCACCTATTCCTCGATCGGCGTGGCGACGCCACTGCTGATGCTGATGAACCTGCGTCACAGCCAGGTCGCCAAGCCCGAACCGGAAGGCTCTAAAGAGGCGGCGGCGACCTGACGCAGGGTGCAGCCGAGGGACCGATGGTCGAGATCGTCGAGGGTGGACCGCGGGGCCGGATCCTGGTCGAGGGTTACGGCGGCGGCGGCTTCGAGGTCGGCGGTGCCCGCTACAGCGGTTCGATCCTGATCCTGCAAGACCGCGTCCTGCCCTGGCCGGTTACTGCCGCCTCGGAGATCGATGCGGCCGCCCTGCGTCCGGTCCTGGAGGCCGCGGCGGAGCTGGAGGTCCTGCTGATCGGCGGCGGTGACCGCGGCTTCCGACCGGCGGCCGAGCTTCGCCAGGCGCTTCGCGATCGGGGCCTGGGCCTCGATGCCATGGCGACTTCGGCGGCCTGCCGCACCTTCAACGTCCTGGTCATGGAACAGCGCGCGGTCGCGGCGGCGCTGATCGCGGTCGACTAGGGCATTATCCGATCAGATGGAATCGCCTTGCGATCCATCTGGCCGGATGTAATGCCCTAACTTCAGAGTGTTAGCGCACTATTCCCGGCCAGACGCAAATGCGTCTGATCGGGAAGTGCGCCGGCGACGCCAAAAGAGAACGGGGCCCGAGGGCCCCGTTCCGCCGTCTCGATTGGAGCTTCGCGCGGTCAGGCGAAGCCGCCGTTCTGGGCGGCCACCATGCAGTAAAGCATCGGGATCGACAGCAGAGTGTTGGTGCGCGAGAACAGCATCGCTGTGCGCGCCGACTTGGCCTTGGTGTCGGCGTCGGCTTCGACAATGCCCAGCGCCCGCTTCTGGTTGGGCCAGATGACCATCCAGACATTCAGGAACATGATGGTGCCGAGCCACATCCCGATGCCGATCGCCGTGCTGGCGCCGCTGTCGGTGAGGCCCAGGAGGATGGCGTCGACGATATAGCCGTTCATGGCGGCCAGGATCAGGCCGGTGACGATGGTGGCCATGGCGCCCCAGCGGAACCACCACAGCGCCGCCGGTGCGATCACCTTGCCGATCGCCGGCTTCTGCTCGTCCGGGATCTTCGGCATGTTGGGAATCTGGACGAAGTTGAAGTACCAAAGCAGGCCGATCCACATCACACCGCTGAGCACGTGCAGCCAGCGGAAGAAGAACGCGAACCAGGCATGTCCGAAGGACGGCGCGCTGACCGTCAGGGCAAGCACCACGATGATCACCACCAGGAGCGCGATCCCGGCGATGACCGTGTTCCTCAAGTCGGAAAGTATTGCAGCCATAGGTATCCCCTCAATCTGGATCTTGGCCGAGACATCTTTGGCCCGGAAGGGCGCCGCATGACCTTGAGGCGCCCCGACAGAACAGCTACCTACTACAAGCCATCGCAC
>JAAUYI010065229.1_pt1 | contig 12691 bp, 5 predicted proteins | sample 7278041 | NCBI WGS metagenome assembly JAAUYI01 (sample SAMN14350216, study PRJNA611818) | marine sediment metagenome | isolation source: surface marine sediment (0.6m) | place: French Polynesia: Moorea | collected 2018-08
CGGTCTACAACAACAGCCCCGTCATACCGGCGACGAACGTCTACCTGACCGACGGCGTACCGCAGTACACGACCTACGTCGAGGACACGACAACTCTCAACGGCGAGCCCGTCGGCCAGCCGGACGGCGGCACGTTCCCGCTGGAGAACGGCTTGCCGATCAGCTCGTCCGACCTGACGCCGCCCCTGCCGAACGGCGGCGAGGGCACGCTGACGCCCGGCGAAGCGGCCGTCGTGCAGTTCGACCTGCGCGTCGACGACGCCACGGCCGTCGGCACGCTGATTACCAACCAGGCCGTCGTGTCGAGCGTCGAGGTTCCGACGGTGCTGACGGACGGGGACGGCGACCCGGCCACCGGACCCGAACCGACCGTCGTCGTCGTCGGTGACGCGCAGCAGCTCGCCATCACGAAGACCGTCTCGGTCGTCGGCGGCGGGCCCGCACTGGCGGGTTCGGAGCTCGAATACCTCGTCACGGTGTCGAACATCGGTGCCGTGCCGGCGCTGTACGTCGTGATCACGGATGACCTCGAAGACCCGATTCCGGGCCAGCTCATCTACGTCGACCAGTCGGCGGTCATGAATGGCTTCGCGGACGGCGTAAGCTTTGACGGCACGACGATCACGGCCGACTATTTCGACGAGTACGGGCCGCTCGCACCGGGCGCCGACGTAACGCTCCGATTCCGCGCGACGATCTACCCCGACGCGCCGGATGGCGTGACCATTACCAATGTGGCCGAGGTCGGCTGGAACGACCCGACGCAGTACCTGACCGCCGAAGTATCGATCGATGTCGGCGCCATGCCGAATGCCGGTATGCTGAGCGGATACGTCTTCCACGACTCGGACTACGACAACACGCCAGACGCGTTCGAGCGGCCGCTCGAGGGCTGGACTGTCGACCTGGTGCGCAATGACGTAATCGTGCGCGCCGTCACAACCGACGAAAACGGCTATTACCTGTTCAGCGGCGTCGTGCCCAGCTACGGGACCGGCGACACTTATTCGCTGCGCTTCTCGGCGCCGGGAGCGACCGCGCGTACCGCGCTGATCGGCTACACCGACTCCGACTTCACGGACGGCCTGCAGGAAATCACCGAAATCGACGTGCAGGAAGGCAGCAACCTGCTCGCGCTGAACCTGCCGGTCGACCCGAACGGTGTCGTGTATGACTCGGTTGCGCGTCTGCCACTGGCCGGTGCGACCGTCACGCTGATCGACGCCCGCACGCAGGTTTCTGTCGCGAGCGACTGCTTCGACGACCCGAACCAGCAGGGCCAGGTCACGGTCGGCAACGGTTACTACAAGTTCGACCTGAACTTCTCGCAGGCGGATTGCCCGAGCGGCGGCGACTACCTCCTTCGCCTCGAGCCGCCGGGCAACAACTTCGTCGGCGGCGTGTCAGAGCTGATTCCTCCGGCCACAGACCGCTCGACTTTCCCGTTCGAAGTTCCGGCCTGTGCCGGGTCCGCCGACGACGCGGTGCCGTTGACGCCCGACCACTGCGAGGTTCAGCCGAGCGAGTTCGAACCGGACGCGGGCATCGATGCACGCAGCGACCGAACCGTGTACCACACGCGACTGCGGTTCGACGACAGCCAGTCACCGGGCTCGGCACAGATCTTCAACAACCACATTCCGCTCGACCCGATCCTGGGCGGTGCCGTGTCGATCACGAAGACAACGCCGAGCCTCAACGTGGCGCGCGGCGACCTGGTCCCGTATGTGATTTCGATCAGTAATTCATTCGGTGCCGACCTGCAGGACGTCAGTGTCGTCGACCGCTTCCCGGCCGGCTTCCACTACGTCGAGGGCTCGGCGCGCATCGACGACGTGCCGACCGAACCGATTGTCGCCGACAGGGAACTGACCTGGCCGGGGCTGACGCTGGCGCAGTCGGGTTCACGTACCGTCAAACTGTTGCTGGCTGTCGGTTCCGGCGTCACGGAGGGCGAATTCGTCAACCGTGCCCAGGCCGCCAACTCGATAAGCGGTAATGCGATGTCCGACGAAGCCACCGCGACCGTGCGCATCGTGCCGGACCCGACCTTCGACTGCACGGACGTTACCGGCAAGGTCTTCGACGACTACAACCGAAACGGCTACCAGGACCCGGGCGAAGCCGGCATCGCCGGCGTAAGGCTCGTGACCGCGACCGGCCTCGCCGCGAAAACCGATGCCGGCGGCCGCTACCACATCACCTGCGCGACCGTTCCGCACCAGAGCCGCGGCAGTAACTTCGTCGTGAAAATCGACGACCGCACGTTGCCGAGCGGCTTCCGGCCGTCAACGCGCCCGGTACAGGTGCAGCGCGCGACCCGCGGTAAGGCGCTCAAGATCAACTTCGGCGCATCGATCCATCGCGTCGTTGGTCTCGACATCGCCGATGCCGTGTTCGAGCCGGGAACGGCCGAAATGCGCAGCTTGTGGGAGCCGCGCATCCCGATCCTGCTGAAAGAACTCACGAAGTCGCCCGCCGTTCTGCGCCTGTCCTACGTCGCCGACGTCGAGAGTGAGCATCTCGTCGACGAGCGCCTCAGGGTATTGAAGAAGCGGATCATGGACGAATGGCGGGCGCTGGACTGCTGCTACGAGCTGGTCATCGAGCCGGAAGTTTTCTGGCGGCTCGGTGAGCCCGCGAAACGCAGCAAGGGGGTGAAGCAGTGAACGCTATGACCCTGTCAGGTCGCGCAACACTCGCAATGCTGCTGTTGTGGCCAATACTCGCGACCGCGTCGGGCGTGGCCGAGGCGCCGGTCGGTGAGACTGTCGAGAAACACCTGTCGCTCGACGAACCCTTCATGCAGTGGGTGCAGGATCCCGAACGTGTCGACACCGACATGGAAGACATGATCGTGACCCGCGAGACCACGGCCGAAGCGTTCGAGACTGTCAAACTGTCGAACCTCGTGCCGCCGGTACTCTTCGAAACGGGCGTCGCCGACATCCCGAGCGACACGGTCGTGTCGCTGAGCGAGATCCTGGGTCGCATGCAGGATCATCTCAACGTGCGACTGCATCTCGTCGGCCATGCCGACAGCCAGCCGCTGTCACCGAGACTGCAAGCGGTTTACGGCGACAACGAAGGCCTGTCGCGCGAACGTGCCGGCGAAGTCGCCGAATACCTGCAGGATGCACTGGCGCTGCCACCGGAAGGTGTGTCCTACGAATGGCGCGGCGACCTGGACCCGGTGGCGACCAACCTGACGCCGGAGGGCCGGGCCCGCAACCGGCGCGTGGAGATCGAGGTCTGGTACGACCAGCCCGGTGAGAAAGTTGCGCTCGAGGAATTCCTCGTGCCGCACGAGATCAAGCGCGCGAAGGTCTGCCGCATGGAGACCGTCTGTAAACTGCGCTACGTGGAAGGCCATGCACAGCGGGCCCGCTTGCAGAACCTGATCCCGCCTCTCTACTACGACGAGAAGTCCATCGAGGTCAGCCCCGAATTCATCGAACGCGTCGCGGAAGCGCTCGACAATCTCGACAACAAGCAGAACGTGGCCGTCCGCTTCGTCGGTTACAGCGATGACCAGCCGCTCAAGGGCCGCATGGAGCGCATCTACGGCACGCCGCTTGGCCTGTCGAAGGCACGTGCACGTCGCGTGGCGCTGGCCGTGCAGGACACACTCGGCCTTTCGAGTGAGTTCGTCCAGAGCGATGGCCGTGGCGCCGACCGGCCGCTGGGTTCCAACAGGACCGAGCACGGCCGTGCACTGAACCGTCGCGTCGAAATCGAATTCTGGTACGACGACCCGCTAAGGGACCTGCCCGACGAGCCGCAGCTGTGCCCGGAACAGGCTGGCGCCGAGGTAGTTACACGGGTCTTCGATCCACCCACAGGGCCGCTGGATGTCGTCCCGTTCGTCAACGGCGATGCGGTGATTCCGAACGGCTATGCCTTCGCGCTCGAGCAGGCGATGGCTGCAGCCGAGGGCAAGACCAATGTGCGGCTACGGTTCCTTGGCTACACCGAGAACGAGCGTCTCGAGCGCCGCACCGCTGCGGTCTACGGTGACGACATCGGCCTGTCGGCGTCGCGTGCCCGTCGCGTCATGGAACGCGTCGCAGAAGAACTCGATCTCGATGCATCGCAGGTCGAATTCGAAGGTCGTGGCTACGTGCACTCGCCGGACGTCGTCAACACCGGCTTCGTGCAAGGCGACTCTTCGCACGTGCAGGCACAGGTCATTTACGACGAGCTCGCGATCCTCGACGACTACGAAGGCGTCGACATCACGCGCATTACGCGCGAGCTCAAGCCGGAAAACCCGCTCGGCCTGAACCTGATGCGCATTACCGTCGACGGTGTGCCGCTCGATGACCCGGAGCGCAGCTCGGCGGACATCCAGCGTTGCACCGACGTCGCGATGGAAGTGGCCGACATCCAGTTCGGCTTCGACAACCTGCGCTCGGCGCCGCGCCTTGCGGTCACGACACGCTCGCCGCGAATCGTCGTCGATCGAGTGATCGACGTACGCACGCACGTTTCACCGGTCGAATTCCGCATGTACACGAACTACTCGTACTTCATCGATCGTGCCGAAGTACGGATTTTCGAAGCCGACGTAAGCCCGGAATCCGAACCGCTGGCCGTCGTCGAAATGCCGCTTGACGGTACGGCGCAGTGGCAACCGCCGGCTGCCTGGTTCCTGTCGCCGACCAAGGAACTCAGTTATGTGCTGCGCGCCTACGGTGAAGACGGCAACTTCGACGAAACGGTGGCGCAGCCGCTATGGGTCGTCTACGACGACATCGACAGCGTAGAGCCGATCGACGGGCAGTCCGAAGACGAACCGCAGATGGCGTACGGGCAGAACCTGCTCGGCGTGCACAACATTCCGCTGGGTAGCGGTACCGTCACGGTCCGCGGCGGCGACATCCCGCCGGATCACGAGGTATTCGTGGCCGGCCGGCCGGTACCGGTGGACGCAAGCGGCAGCTTCGTGACGGAAGAAGTGCTTCCGGACGGCGCGCATACGGTCGAAGTGGCCGTGATCGATCCGGATGGCCGCGGCGAACTTTACCTGCGTGACCTCGAATTCGAATCGAACGACTGGTTCTACGTCGGCATGGCCGACCTGACCCTGTCGGACGGCTCGATCGGTGACGAGGCAGAACTGTTGAGCGGCGACAATCCGGCGTTCGACGTCAATTCCAGCGTCGACGGCCGACTCGCGTTTTACGTCAACGGCAAGTTCGGCGACCACTGGCGACTGACGGCCAGCGCGGATACCCGTGAGGGCTCGATCGAGGACATCTTCTCCAACTTCATGGAGAAAGACCCGCAGTCCTTGTTCCGCCGCATCGACCCGGACTACTACTACCCGACATTCGGTGATGACAGCACGGTTGAAGAACTCGCACCGACGATGGGCAAGTTCTATGTCCGCCTCAGCGACGGCACCAACCATGGCCAGTGGGGCAACTTCAAGATCGGCTACATGGACAACGAACTGGCCCAGGTCGATCGCGGCCTGTACGGCGCCAACGTCGGCACACACAGCCGGTCGACAACGGCGTTCGGCGACCGCAAATATGCGCTCGACCTGTTCGCCGCCGAACCGGGCACGGTGCCCGGGCGCGACGAGTTCCGCGGCACGGGCGGCTCGCTCTATTACCTGAACCGCCGGGACATACTGGTCGGCTCGGAACGCGTACGAATCGAAACACGCGACAAGGCGTCGGGCATCGTTACGGGCGTCACCAACCTGACGCCGGCAATGGACTACGACGTCGACTACCTGCAGGGCCGAATCGTCCTGGCGGCACCGCTCAATTCGACTGCGAACGACAACCTGCTGGTGCGCAGCGACTCTGTGTCGGGCGACGAGGCGTACCTGGTCGTGCGTTACGAATACACGCCCGGATTTGACGACCTGTCGGCCGTATCCACCGGTGGCCAGGCACATTACTGGATCGGTGACTACGTCCGACTCGGCGTCACAGCGAACACGAACGAGCAGGACGGCGGGGACAGTTCGCTGACGGCCGGGGACATCACGCTCAGGCTCAGCTCGGATTCGTGGATCAAGTACCAGTCTTCGACCAGCGAAGGTCTCGTGTCCCTGCCGACGGTCTCGGCCGATGGCGGCTTCGAGTTCTCCACCTATGACCCTGCCGATTTCGTCGATACCGAAGCGGATGCAACGCGTACCGACATCAGCATCGGCATGCGCGACATCGTCGGCTGGGGCAGCGCGCGCCTGACGGCGTATCGCCAGGAGCTCGGCGCGGGTTATTCGGCGCCGGGACTGACGGCACTCACGGATACCGAGAACTACGGCGGCCAGCTGACCCTGCCAATCGGCGACCGCTTGTCACTGACGGCAAAGGCCGACTATGTCGAACAGCAGCAGGGCGTCGAAACGGAGGCGCTCGAATACAACCTGAGCTACCAGGTGTCTTACCACTGGGATGTCAGCGCCGGCTATCGTCGCGACAGTCGCGCGGACGGCTCGATCAATGTGCCGCTGACGCAGACGCGCGGCGAACGTACTGACGCCGTGTTACAGGTCGGCTACGACTCCAAGGATACCTGGCGTGTGTACGGCTTCACGCAGGACACGCTGGAGGTAACCGGCGAGCGCGAGCCGAACGCACGCAGCGGCATTGGTGGCTCGTTCCGTTTCTCCGATGCATTGAGCGTCGATGCTGAGGTCTCGGACGGTGACCTGGGCACGGGCGGCCGGGTCGGCACCAACTACATCGTGTCGGATCGCACCAGCCTGTACCTGAACTATGCACTCGAGAACGAACGCACGGACACCGCGCTGGCTGCAAGCCGGGGCCGCGAGGGCAACCTCGTCGCGGGCGTGAAATCGCGACTGGCCGACACGACTAGCGTATTCCTCGAGGAACGCTACCAGCAGGGCACCGCGATGACGGGGCTGACGCACGCCACGGGTGTGACGTTTGCGCCGAAGGGAAGCTGGAGCATGGGTCTTACGACGGACATCGGCACGCTGCGCAACCAGGAAACCGGTGCGGAAACGGAACGCGTTGCCGGCGGCATCCAGATTGGCTACAACGCCCAGGCCCTGCAGCTGTCGAGCGCCATCGAATTCCGCAACGACGACGCCGAGCAGCCGGACCTGACGCGCACCGAGCGCGAGACCTGGCTGTTCCGCAACAACTTCAAATACCAGCTAAATCCGGGCTCGCGCCTGCTCGGCCAGTTCAATCACTCGACCAGCGATAGCTCGCAGGGTGAGTTCTACGACGGCGGCTTCACGGAGGCCGTGCTGGGATATGCGGTACGACCCGTCGACAACGACCGGCTGAATGCCCTGGTCAAGTACACGTACTTTTACAATATGCCGGCGACGGACCAGGCGACGCTGCAGAATGTCGCGGCGGAGTTCCTGCAGAAGACGCATATTGCCGCGGTCGACATTACCTACGACCTGACGTCGCGGTTCTCGATCGGCGGCAAGTACGCGTACCGACTGGCGCAGGTCAGCCTCGACCGCGAAGACGCTGATTTCTTCGACAACAACGCGAGCCTTTACGTCGTGCGTGGCGATTATCGTCTCGGCAAGAACTGGGAGTTCCTCGCTGAAGGTCGCATGCTGCAAATGACGGATCTCGATGAGCGTCGCAGCGGTGCCCTGCTCACCGTTTCACGCTACCTCGGCGACAACCTCAAGCTGGGTGTCGGTTACAACTTCACGGACTTCTCGGAAGACCTGACCGACCTGAGCTACGACCACCACGGCTTCTTCCTGAACGTCACGGGTACGCTGTAACAGTCGCTACTTTATTCAGCTACATCCCGAGGAGCTCTTGCTGACGCTTGACCTCCGCTTCCAATGTATCAGCGGACGGAATCGCCCCGGATTCGTCAGCAGGCGTGACCGCCAGGCCTTCCTGGTATCCGAGAAACACTTTGCCGCTTGCGGTCAGGTCGGAGCCATCCCTGGACGTGAATGAGACACCACCTCGCCCGACAAAACGCACGTCTTGCATGCCGCCGAAAAAATCCGCCAGGTTGCTGGCATCAATATCGATGCCGGCGCCGGCCTCACCGGAAAACACGTAGTGGTATTCGGCCGCACCAATGGCGTTTGTAACGACATACAAGCGGGTTCTATCCGGGTTTGTAATAGCCTGGGAGCAAGCCGGCGACAATTCCGAGCGCTTGGCCCAAAGATAGTCCGACAATGCCAATGGTCGGACCAGGCTTTCCACTTGAGCACCACCTATGCGAAGGTCGGCAGTGCGGACCTGGTTAAAGCGGGGCCCCGCCGATAACCCATAAGCCTCAATGAATGCGTTTGCATCCCAGCCACGAGATCGATTGATTGTTCCTTCAATCGCAATCGCCACCGGCTCGGCTTCTTCCAACAGTTCGTCTTGATTTTCGTCGACAATACACTGATCCGCTTTGCCCTGCGGTACCAGCTTGCCGTCACGGACGGTAACGATAGTACCGGGAGAGTATTGCCCCGAGGGCAACCCGGGCACGACGTATCCCATGTCCTCCAGCACCTGGCGCACGGTCTTCGACGAAACGACGTCCGTTGCCCCGTTGCCACATCCAGTCAATACCACCGCTGTCAGCGCGATTACTATGAGAGAGCGCATATCGTTTTCCTTTTGTTATTTGAAATATAGCGACTTGTACAGCCGCACCGCTTCTTCGAGCGGTATGGGTATCCGATCGGGAGCCTCGAGTTTTATGTATTCGCCGACGAACAGGGAACGCTTGTCGAGCATTCTGACCGTGCCTTTTTCCTCTTGTACCTGGTACCTGGCCTCGGGAGGGAAGAGAAAAAAGTCCGAAATCGATTCCTCGGTGACCTTTGGTTTGTACACTCGCGACCTGACCGGTCGATAAGTCAGCCCTTCGACCCGCCAACTCGAAACAACGAGATAGCCCAGATCTCTCACGTAACCTTGACACCGTGCACTGAGGTAGGGCACAAGCAATGCCAGCGCCTCTCGCAGCATGTCGCTGTCGATCTCCTCCTTGTAGAGTTTTGCATCTTCGAAGATCATCTCGACGTCCCCAATACGTCGAAATTGCTCGGGAACTCCGACCTGGCGTTCAAAGCGCAAGAACTCACCGGGCGTCATGCGTAATCGGCCGGAGGGAATATCCACGACCTCTTGCTTGATACTCAGAGCATCGATGACCATCTTGTTGCCGACCTGGTCTCGCAGTTTTCCGGCATTGAAAGCTATGCAGTCGAGTACATTTCCTTCATAGGTCAAGCCAGCCGACTCACCCGCGCGGAGTACGCTGCCGGGACCGGTCATGTCACTCACAAAATACGAAACGTCTATCAGGCCTTGCTCTGCCAGCTTCCGGTCTTTGCCCAAAGTCAGCAGCATTTTTCGGAGGGATCCCGGGCAGCGCCCCTGATTCAGACAGGAATCCACGAACACGCCAGGTGACGGCTCAGGAACGGTCCTGACTGTAAAAGACCTGAGGCTGCATGCCTCGAGCAACCTGATCGCCAGTAACGCAACCGTAATTCTGTTGATTAGTTGCATGAGCCGCTCGGTATGCCAACAAGGTCGAATGCTTCCTTAACGGCAGCTGTGGCTGCGTTGCTGGCGAGAACCTCGAAGGCCATGTACTCATAGCCAATCCGGAACAGGCAGAAATCGAAACAGCTATCAGCGCTTCGGCATCGGAACGCCTTGGTTGCCGCCATGTGGTAGACGCGCAGGAGATCGGCATGCCACTCCCTGTCCGACGACGCCACGGCCTCCGCACCAGCCCGTAGTGCCTCGACTTCACTTTGACGTGCGGTCATCAACAGGTAGCCCACTTTGTTTGGAATCCCGCTGTTGATGTACGGCACCAGTGAGCCAGCATCGCACGTTAGCGGTAGTCGGTCGTCGAAATGCTCAGGCTGCGGTCCACCGTCAGATTCCCAACGATCCCAAAGCGCATCACGCGCCAGCTGCGAATACTCGCCTTTCAGGAAACGATTGGCTTGGGGCAGAACTGGAGCGCGAGCGGGCTCCTTGAACGGTCGACGCAGGTCCCGATAGTGCACAGAACCGAATTCGTTGAAACCCCAACGAGATACACCACCATGGTTGTCAAGAGACTCAGGATCGATATCGGCGAAAACTGCTGCGTGGAGCAATGTGCCCACAACGTCACCCAGTGACTCTTCAAGCGCACCGAATTGCTCACCAACCTGGTACTTTGTGCAAGCCGTCTGGTGGACTCGCGTTCCGGGCGCTCGGATCATGCCGTGAACCAGTTCATGCCCGATTACAGAAGGGTTTAACGCGGTATGCCGTAATCCTGATACGGGATTTTCGCCGAAGAACAACGCGTTCGTCGTATGATCGAACTTGGCCGACGGGTATTCGTCCGCATCGAAGATCAGCGCCTGAATCGTCTGGCACTCTCCATCCAGACCGCACCAGTCCAGTTCCTCGTAAAGATAGGTGGCATACGCAAACAGAGTCTCCAAAGCGGACAGGTAGATTCGGGTTTTCTCCACAGACATTCCTGTCGGGCTAATGTAGTTCCCGCAGAGCTGCCCATCATCGTCCCGAAAACCATCCTTGACCACGACCCGAACCTTCTTCGGATTTGCGGCTCCCGGATACTCCTGCTGCCTTCCGAATACGCATTCGCGTGGCTGCCCTGCCACCTGTGGCGCACAAAGCAACTGCTCAAAGCCTGTAATTAGCTCGTGCTCTGCCATCTCATAAACAGAAATGTCACGGAGTGGCATGTTCTCGCAGGTCGAGTCTTCCTCCCGACTCGGGTTCGAGAATGACGATGCTCCTTGTGGCGTATACGATTCCAGTGTTTCTGCGTCGACGATCGTCGCACGCTGCTGTGCTTCAGCGTCCTCCGACGCTGGATTGAAAACGAATATCGGGCGCAAGCCATCCGAAGTTCGAAGAATGAAGCGCTTGACCTGCCAGCCGCTGGCCGCCGCGGCGTCCAGCGAATCAGGCATCTCACCATGATTCCGCTGCGCCACATGAAACGATTCTTGCTCCTTTTCCGGATCCTCTAACGCAAGGAGCAGTTCCGGTATCTGCTCGAGTTCATCTTCACTTATAAAGGACAGGTCAATGTCAGTAGCTTCGTTGGACTCCCTGTTTATAGTCACCGAAGCTTCTGATCCAAGAATTGGAATCTGCTCTACCGTCTGGATGAAGTGAAACTGCTGCTCAACCTTGCTGTAGTTTGTGCCACCCTGTAGCGCCCAACCGAATTGGGGCGCATCAACGCTGGCCGGCGCCACGGACCTCTTGTACGGATCAGCCTCGACCAGGAAGTTCAATACAGATGCACTCTGCGTTGGCAGGTCAGCAGACGGATCATCCAGCGGGAGCGCCAATCCGCCGATGATTACATCGTCGCCCAGAATCAAGGGCCGTCCGGAGTGCGTTGCGCCAGCGCGTTTCAACCGTGTCAGCAACTCCGCAGACGCGTTTCGATCCAGGTTGTCGTAAGACGCAAGTGTCGCTGTGGTTGGAGCGAGGTCGACAAGGTTTGCCTGGGCAACTTGCACCGAGTAAATCGCGAGACCCGAGTTGATCTCGCGGTCTGACAACTCTCCTGCACGTGTGATCGGAACCACAGCAGCGAGTGCAACAACGAGCGAAGTGATGAGCATGCCCAGGGCCGGCGTATTGCGAAAGCCCGGTGGCTTACGCTCGTTGGAGATAGAACCCAGGACGATTAACCCACGAAATCCCATAACAGCCTCCGCTGAGATTTCTCGCTCTTATATGGTAAACCTAGCTCAAGAGTACCCGACAGGCAAGGTGGTTCGCCGCCCCGCAACGGCATTGCCAGAGACACTAAGCCCCTGTTCTAAGGGCGTTTTTCCTGCATGTGAGCGACTGACGAAAGGATTGAACGAGCAGTCGGTCAAGGTTCGTTTACGACACAGAATGGGGCACCGCCGGCCCACCTGCCGCGGCTCATCGACATGCTCAACTCGCACCTGTCTGCACTGATCAGTCGCCGACCGGCCCCAATCAGCTAAAAAGAACAGCTACCGCGCAACCGCGCCAATTTCCTCGACCAGCGCTCCCATCCGGGCATCGTCCTCACCATCACCGTGCATGTTGACGAGCGTCTCGGCGCGATTGAGGTTGCGCCGTGCCGTTGGCCGCGGCAACGCCCGGGGCACGCTCTCGGCGTGGCTGCATCTGCCGAGGCAATCGGCGTTGGTCGCGATTTCGAAGTGCCTTGCGGCCAGGGCATGCTGCCCGCGCAAGCCATACAGCACGCCGAGGTTGTTGTAGGTCACCGAACGATGGATCTTTTCGGCAGCAGCCCTTGCACAGAACACCTCTGCCTCGTCGAAGTCGTACAACGCGATGTGCGAGATGCACAGGTTGGTCAGCACTGCGACTTTCTGGTAACTGGGCGCGTACTTCGACGACGCCCTGGTGAGAAAGCCTTGCGAAACCTCGATGGCTTTCTCGTATTTGCCGCTCTCGACATAGCGGGTGCCGGGTACCTCCTCGGCGACCGTCGTCAGTTCCCAACCCTCAGCCGCGGCGACGCTCGCCATTAGCGTCAGGTAGAGGAACACCCACAGATATTTGCCCACAAAATTTACCGCCTTATTCATTTTCCTCTCTCCCGTTCCGTTTTTCGGACGGATGCATACTGCGGGTGGGTTCGCCGGATTGCGTGACCATGCCCTGACCGTTTCCTGACCATTCAGTTACCCGTCACTGCGTGCGACGAC
>JAAUYI010061471.1_pt1 | contig 12685 bp, 8 predicted proteins | sample 7278041 | NCBI WGS metagenome assembly JAAUYI01 (sample SAMN14350216, study PRJNA611818) | marine sediment metagenome | isolation source: surface marine sediment (0.6m) | place: French Polynesia: Moorea | collected 2018-08
TGGGGAAAAAAGTAAGCAAACATAAAGCTGCAATTAAGCGATTTGAAAATTGTAAAATATCCAATTTAGCTGTAGTATTTAGCTTTTGAACGGCTTGAAAAGCTCTACCAGCAGTTCTTAAGATAACGGCAAATAGCAAATCGGATAGAGCAACAAAAAGAACAACTAAAAAAGAAGTAGTAGAAGGTAAAAAAACAGAGAAACTTGATAATGTAAAAGCAATTAAAATAAAGCTTAAAATAAGAATAATGAATAAAGCGTTACCCCAATATTCTGCAAACAAGCTACGTTCTCTACTAACGTTTTTTACTAATATATGTTCGCTTCCCCAACTGGCGAAGGGAATAAAAATATTGATTAAAGCAGTGACGCTGACAAATGCTCCATATTGCTGCACACCTAAAGTGCGAGCGATAATTAGAAAATAAGTACCCTGGATTAATACACGAATTACTCTAGCTAAAATAATCCAAAAAGTATCACGAGCAAGAGAGCTATTCTTTATTCTAACAATCTGAAATTTTACTTTATTAAAATTCATAATTGAATAACTCAAAATCTTGGAAATAAATCTTTTCAATTCTCTCGATTGATTTTGTATCGTAATACTCTTGATATTTCTTATGATTTGTTTGTCTTATTCTAGGTACTTCTAAACAAGGCAATCCAATTTGTTCACATACATATTTAAAATCATCATCTATATTTTCAACCCGACCGATATAGCAATCGCTAGAAAATGTATCTTTATACAAATTTAAGTAGTACGAACAAGACTTGATGTGCGCTATGTCATGAAAAGATTTTTTTGAGTCATCATCTTCAAGCCAATTTATAAACTCTGTAAACGATAGCTTGGGCTTGAGATATTTCCAAAGCGATACAGAACGATCGTATGGATTTCTAACAAAAGTGAACATAAAATAGTCTGGTTGGGTAAGCTTTTCAACTAAATCTAAATGTGTTTCTGGCTCGGTAACCACTGTTTTAAAATATTTTTGTGGCTTAAATATTTTTCGCCAGATTCTTGCAGCTATTCCTTTCCCATAATCTTCACCATATACAGTCTTAAAATTGCTTAATTCTGAATAAGGTTCGAGTATACTTCTTACTGATGTTCCCGCACATTTAGGAATAGCTAAAAACATGAACTTGTACTGTTTTGAAATCATAATTTGCTCTGTTTAGCTGTTGTTGAGATTAAAATTCAATATTTGAGAATGATTAAAACGTGGCGATCACTTTCGTTCGTTTTTTAGCTGGCAAATTCATTAACAACTATGCCGACTACATTTTGCTCTGTCATTTCTAGCAGATTATTACATTCAATCGCTTTAGAATTATTGAGAATACCTAACCTCGTTACCAAAAGAATTCCATCAGACATTTTTCCAATATTTAAAGCGTCCACATTATCTATTAGAGATGGAGAATCTATCAAAACATAATCATACTTTTGAGATAGGTTTTCAACTAATAATTTCATTTTCTGAGAATTAATTGCATCGAAAGGATTCTCAATGTTTTTTCCAGACAAAAGTACATCTAGATTGTTGCTAACACGATGAACCAGTAAATCTGGAATTTTTCCATTCAGAATTATATCGGTCAAGCCTTCATCGTGATTGAGTTGCCATATTCTCTGTTGTGCGGGTTGATGTAAATTGGCATCGATGACTAAAACTGTCTGTCCAGAATTAGCTATAGTAAGCGCGAGATTTGCGGTTATTTCTGATTTTCCTTCTGAAGTCAGTGAACTAGAGATGACAATAGTATTAGCCGATTGCTTCTCCGTAATAATTTTGAATCTAGCATAAAGCATAGAATAATCATTACTACTTGATGAAGGAACAATATCTTTGAAGGAGGAAAACTTAACTATTGATTTTTTGGAAACAGCTGAGTTCGTCTGATTGACTTGAGATAATTGAATATCTTCAGATGACTTTGGTAGATACTGATTTATAGATTTATCAACAAAGTTTTTGAATGGAAAAGAGTTGATTCCTATAGCAAAAGGAGGAATAGTTCCCAAAATTGGATAATTAAATATTTCTTTAAGCCTTTCTGAAGTTTTAATAGATCTGTCTGTTACTTCAAGCGTAACCATAGTGAGTATGGCTATCACAATTCCTAAAGCAATGCCTATAGTCAAAACTATTATTGATTGACGATAAGATTCTCGAACTTGTGCAGATTCAATAATCCGAACATTGTTAAAACTTTGCTGTTCTACAGATCTTATTTCTTCTAAGCTCTTTAACAAAGACCTATAATTTAACTGAGCAGCTTCTACTTGAAGCTGTAAATCTTTATATTCATTTTCTAGATTTGGTAAATCGCGTAGATTTAGCTGGTATTCTTGCTCGATCCCCTGCAACTGAGTCAGTTTCTTTTCTAATCCCGACATGGTTTGTTCTAATTCAACCAATGATGCGGTTAATTGTTGTTGAATAGGATCATCCCCATTACTATCCAGGAGATCGGCTACTGTGAATTCCTTGCCTATAGAATTAGAAACTTTATTAATTTCATTTTTTAGAAAATTCTCCAAAGACTCAACTTGATTGTAAAGATTAACCATAGTTGGATCTCGATCGTGGAAAAATTCCTGTTTTTGAATTATCTGGTTTTGCAGCTGAGATAAATTCTCTACTGCTTTTTGAACTTTGGGAGATTGACTAATATTATGTAAGGCGATCGCCTGCTGAGGATTCATTCCCAGTTGATTTTGCAAGATTTGCGATCTACTCCGAGCTTCTTGCAGCTGAACTCTAACATTTTTTATTTCATTTTCGATATTGTTCCTTTTAGTTATGATATCTTGCGATTCTCGCTCGAAAGCAAATATTTGATATCTTTCCTTGAATGCTTGCAAGGCAGCTTCTCTCTTCTGAACTCTAGCTCGCGCTTTCGGCAGTTGCTCGGTGACTGTTTGTTGAGCTGCGAGAACATCGTTACGATTGTTTGCTAACATCTTGTCAATATATGTTTTCATCAATTCATCAACAAGATTAGCTCCCTCCCTAGCATTATCGCTTTTATAAGAAACTGCTACCACATCTGTCCCAACAATAGGTTCGACGCTGATTTTCTTGATAATCTTTTCAGCATAAAGTGATGAATCTACCAAGTTAGATTCTTTGAGATTAGTAATAGCTTGTTCGGCAATAGAGAAAGATTTAACCACTTCTATTTCTGTATTCATAGGATTAGCATTACGCTCTAAAGCATCCATGTTGTTAAGTTCCTCTCCTATTCCTGCTAGGGCAGCTGCTCGATTTATTTTGAAGAGCAATTTCCCAGTAGCTGTATATTCAGCTTTCTGCTTACTTGCAGCTATAGCTGATAAGAGAATGCTAAAAATTATAATGAGTAAGCCTACATGGCAACGTCTTTTGAACGCAGACCAAAGGTTATTTAACTCAAAATCAATATCATTCTTATAGGTATAATTCGATTGCATATTAATCATAACTACTCATATCAGTCCCTTAATTAAAACTTTTCTTAGAAATTTTACTAATCTAGTAGATTGGAAAATACAAGAAAAATCAATCCAAAACGATAAAATTCTATAGACAAATAGTCTCAAAAAAATGACTACACCAACACCATCTTTAATTTAATTTGGTATGTTTTGAATTGGTGTATTGCGATCGCTCTTTGAAGCAACTATTAGCAGATTATGCGATCACAATTTATAACTTGACAACTCTTAGTAACTAGTCGGACAGATACTTTGTATTTGATATTTAACTCAAATAGTGAGAGTTATGATTTGAGTACAAACATCAGCTAATAAGCTCCCGTTTTCGCGATCACTGCTGGTACAGTCTTGAGCAATATCTTCAAGTCCAACCAAACAGACCATTGTTTGACGTATAATTCATCCCAATAAAAAAATTCATCCGAACTGCACTGAGAACGTCCATTGACTTGGGTAAGACCAGTAATTCCTGGCAACAGCTCATGGCGTATATTGTGACGCATATCCATCTTTGCTACATCTCTTAATGGTAGAGGTCGCGGACCGACTAAGCTCATGTCTCCGAAAAGCACATTAAAAAGTTGTGGAATTTCGTCTATACTATAGTAACGAATAATTTTACCAACCCTCGTGACCCGGGGGTCTTTTTTTATTTTGAAGATAATTCCACCTTCAATTTCATTTTTGCACTCTAGTTCTTGTTGTATCTGCTCGCTATTGCATACCATTGAACGAAATTTCCAGACCTGAAAATGTTTTCCATTTAAACCCACACGAGTTTGCTTAAATAAAACTTGACCTGGAGAGTCCAACTTTATCGCGATCGCCACAACAATCATTATGGGAGTAAAAACAACCAACAAAACAAAAGCTATTGCATAATCAGCAATCCTTTTTAAGAAATAGACTGTTTTCGCGCTCCCAGAACTATTAAAACCATTTTTTTTAGTTGAAAGCAACATAGTTTATTTAATTTGTCTCAAATTTTTTCAGACCTTAGACTATTAGACTATTAGACTAAATTCCCAAGTTTTCAAAACCAATTCAGACCAAATAACCTAGAGCGAACTTTCACAAACTGCCCCTGACAATTTGATTGTTTTAACTCAGCCGTATCAGAATGAAATATTTCGTTTCTTAGGTTACTAAATATCTGAATATCTGAATAAAAGTAGCTTTAAATACTTGAAAACAATCTTACTCTCATAGAATTATACATAGAATATACTATTTTGATTGATATTTATTTTTTCTTAAGATTCTGAGAAACTATAATCAAGTTACATAGCATACTTAAGTATAAGATTGAAAAAAATAATCTCTACAACTATTGTTGTTACTAGCTTTTAGATTCTTGCTACTGCATTTTTATATTTTTTTTCGATTTATTGCTTGACTTTTAGGCGTATTTCAAATAAATATTATAGATAATCTTTATTTGAGCGATCGACCAAACCTGCCTCATTTATTATGTATAGGCAAAATGAGAAAACGCAGGACTTGTTTCACTTGCTTCGTTGATAGTTAGTCGCATCTAAAAGCATACCAATCGGTTTAAGTTAAAAGCGATCTATGCACTTTTGATAACAATTAACAATCAATAATTAACATCGAATCCCAATTAATTTATATTCGTGGGATTAGTTTGCCAACTAATTGTAAATGGTAGTGTAAGTGCAGTGATTAAAAATGTCAAATGGTATGTTTTACGTTTAAAAGCAATGTCTTTTAAAGAGGTGCTATCTCGATTAAAATCTTACCTAGTAGTAAAAAAGTATTTAAAAAGTCGTCATTCTTTTACGTCTCCCGATCCCCAACTCGAGCGAGTGTCCCCAGATTGGTGGAAATTATCTTCTTTAGCTGGGGAAGACTTATCAGAATACGAAGCTCTTCTAGATGAAGCTGAAAATTATCTTAGGGGAGACTACAATTTTTTAAATATTACTTGCCGAGAACCTTCATTAAATTGGCATCTCGACCCTCAAAATAATAAGTTAGCTCCTCTGATGTTTGCTTTGGATTTGAACTACAGAGATGTTGGTTTAGTGGGAAACGTTAAAAATATTTGGGAAAAAAATCGCCACCATCACCTTACGGTAATGTCTGCTGCTTATGCACTTTCTCAAGAAGAAAAATATGCCTTTGCAGTAGCAGAACAACTTCAAGATTGGATTGCCAAAAATCCTTTTCCTTTGGGAGTCAATTGGAGTAGTTCTCTTGAGTTAGGCATTCGTCTGATCTCTTGGGTTTGGATCGATCGCTTATTAAGAGGTAGTGAAGTTCACGAGCTACTTTTTGGTGAGTCAGGGGTATTGTGGCCTTCTATATATTGGCATCAATGGCTGATTTCCAAACACTATTCTCATGGTTCTTCTGCAAATAACCACTTGATTGGTGAAATAGCAGGACTTTTTATTAGTAGTTGCCATTGGCCAGTGTTTCCCTTATCAAAGCGTTGGCAGTCATTATCATGGAATATCTTAGAACAGGAAATATCCAGACAAACCTTTCCCAGCGGACTCAATCGCGAGCAAGCTTTTTCATACCATATCTTTACCACAGAATTTTTTCTGCTGGCAGGTATAGAAGCCGAAATGCATCAAATTGCTATTTCTGACCAGTATAAGAGTTTGGTGCAAAGTATGCTGGAGGTGATTCCTCCTTTGACTGACGTTGGAGGTAATCTGCCTAGATATGGCGATGGCGATGAAGGAATGGTACTTCAAATCCGTCCCCATCAATCCTCTCGTACAGATTGGTTATTCCGTTTGGGTCGGCAGTGGCTCTGTGCAAAAGTACCTTTGCCCGATCGTAATTCTGGTTACTTGGCTGCTAGTTTGGTAAATTTTCCTGCTAAAGATACTGTAGGTAAAATTTCCTTGCCCAATAGTTCTTTCGCTTTTTCAGATGCAGGTCTTTACGTTCTCGCTCAAAATCGGGGCAAGCCTCAAGAAATTGTTTGTCTTGCAGATGCAGGCGATTTAGGGTTTCTTTCTATTGCTGCTCATAGTCATGCTGATGCTCTGGCTTTTACCCTTAGCGTCGGCGGTGTACCAATTATTGTCGATCCTGGTACTTATGTATACCATACCGATAACCACTGGCGTAATTATTTTCGTAGTACAAAAGCTCATAATACTATTACAATTGATGACCTGGATCAATCTAAATCAGAAGGAATATTTCTCTGGACTAGAAAAGCCAAAACCAAAGTTTTAGATTGGAAAAAAACTGATGATGGAGGGGTATTAACCGCCGAACATGATGGTTATACTTGCATGAATGAAGGAATTATTCATCGCCGGCAAATAACTCTAAACCAACAAGGGTTAGAAATTTTGGATCGACTTCAAGGCAAGGGTGTACACCATATAGAATGGCGATTACATTTTTCTCCTCAATGTTCTGTCACTCTGCAAGAAGAGTGTTGTTTAGTCAAGTGGCATTCAGGCTTGTTGGCTATTTATTTAGATAGACAAATTCAGTGGAACTTACTCCAAGGTGAAACAGATGGAGGATGGTATTCTTCTGGTTTTAATATCAAGCAACCAACAGCTACGCTAGTCGGCAGTACCGAAATCAAAGGCAGCATCGTTTTAAAAAATTCTCTGGATTTATTGAAGCATAATTTTTCTAGAAAGATAAAAGTGGCAGATTATGTAGCTTATTAAGTCGAATTTTACAGGTTGAGATTAGCAAGTTCGAGATCCGAAAGGTTGTATTTACCATTGTTTCGGTGTGGTATCGCTTCGTGAACTAAATCAAAACTATCAAAACTTAGGAGTCTTAATATTATGATTAGTCCTGTCCGAGTTCTCATAATAGTAGAAAATCTTCCCTCTCCTTTCGATCGCCGTGTTTGGATGGAAGCTACAACCTTAACCAAAGCGGGATATGAAGTCTCTATTATCTGCCCCAAAGGAAAAGGTTATGAAAAAAGCTATGAAGTAATCGATGATATTCATATATATCGTCATCCAATGCCTCCAGAGATTAGTTCGGTGGTCGGATACATAACCGAATATGCAGCAGCAGTATTTTGGGAGTTTTATTTAGCTCATCGCGTATGGCGAGAACGAGGTTTTGACATTATCCATATTTGTAATCCCCCAGATCTATTATTCATAACCGCAGGATGGTTCAAGCTAATCAAAGGTTGCAAAGTAATCTTCGATCACCACGATATCAATCCTGAAATGTACGAAGCCAAATACGGACGCAGAGATATATTCTATTATGGATTGCGTTTGGTAGAACGTTTGACTTTTGCCCTAGCCGATACGGTTATTTCTACTAACGAATCTTATCGTAAGATAGCTTTGACTCGCGGTCATAAAAAACCCGAGGATGTTTTTGTGGTTCGTAGTGGACCAGATTTATCCCGTTTTCAACCATTACCAATTGATGAAACCTACAAGCGTAATAAGAAATATTTAGTAGGTTATTTAGGAGTGATGGGCGAACCAGAAGGCATAGACTATCTTCTAGAATCAATACGCCATATTGTTGGCGATCGAAAACGCCAAGACATTCATTTTATGTTAATTGGCAGTGGACCAATGTTCGAGCAAATGCAAAACTTAGCTGTTCAATTAGGTGTCAGTAAGTTTGTGGAATTTACGGGGCGGATTCCCGATTCAGAGCTATTAGCTCGACTTTCAAGCTGTGATGTTTGCGTTAATCCCGATAAGAAAATGCCTTATAACGACAAGTCCACCATGAACAAGATTATGGAATATATGGCGATGGGCAAGCCTATAGTTCAATTCGATCTTTTGGAAGGGAGATATTCTGCACGAGAAGCGTCTGTTTATGCCAAAGGCAATGATTCCATTGATTTTGCCGATAAAATTCTCGAACTTTTAGCCGACCCCCAAAAAAGGGAACAGATGGGAGCAATTGGTATGCGTCGGATGAAAGAGAAATTGGAGTGGCGTTATCAAATTCCTATTCTTTTAAAAGCTTATGGAGTTAAAGACTGTTCGAAAACAATTATTAAAAATACAAGTACCAAACTAAATGTCATTACAAAAAAACTTTAGCTCCTTGCATTAACAAAAATCAAATGCATATAAATTGCTTGTAAAATTCATGAATAAAACCAAAAACATCAGAGGATTGATTCGATATCAAATCCAAGAAAATATCATGAGAATGTCTAGGACAAAAAAGCTAGAACATTTCTTTTTTCTTTGCAATCAAGGAATGAGAGTCCTAGATGTTGGAGTATCTTCCGAGAAGAAAAAAGGGGGATTGCAGCGCAATTATTTCTTGAAGAATTTTCCTTATTCCTCCGAATATTACACTGGTCTAGGTATACAAGACCTTGATGGAATGGATAAATTATTTCCAGGAAAAAAGTTTGTACAATATCCAGGAGATATTTTTCCCTTCCAAGATAAACAGTTCGATTGGATCTTTTGTAACGGCGTTATTGAACATGTTGGAGATGAACAGGCCCAAGTAAATTTCTTAAATGAAATGTTAAGAGTAGGGAAGAATGTTTTTTTTACAACTCCTAATAAATACTTTCCGATCGAATCTCATACCCAAGTCTTTTTTATACATTGGAATGACAATATTTTTTATAATTGGCGACAAAAGAATTATAACTATATACCACCCAATTTGTTCTTATTGTCTAAAAGGAAAATTAGAAGAATGCTGGAAATATCAAATGCATCTAATTACAAAATTTATAACAATTTTCCTGGTTTATTCCCTATGACTTTTACAGTAGTTTGTCATTGTTCTTAATCAGGTATGACAGTTTATTTTTTGAAGATTGCAATATTTTTCAAAATTCAAATCATTTCATTCAAAGGTTGGTAACTTCTAATTTGTCAGACTCAATTAATTAAATTAGGATCGTAAAAGATGAAAATTAGCATTTTTGGTTTAGGCTATGTAGGCGTGGTTACGGCAGCTTGCTTATCGAGAGATGGTCATCAGGTAGTTGGAGTTGATATAAGTCAAAATAAAGTTGACTTAATCAACCAAGGTAAATCTCCAATTATCGAACCTGATTTAGAAGAATTGTTGGAACAAGGAGTTCGGTCTGGTCGTATCCATGCAACAACTGATGCCGAAACTGCGGTGAAGACAACGGAAATATCCCTAATTAGTGTAGGTACTCCACCCATAGCACAGGGCGAACCAGATTTGAGTTACGTAATCAATGTTTGTAAAGATATTGCTTTAGCAGTTAAGAAAAAAGCAACATCCCACGTAGTAATGTTACGCAGTACAGTTCCTCCAGGAACTCTGGAACATTGCCAGAATATTATGGAACGAGTTGTTGGAAAGTCTCTGATTAATACCGCTTTCAATCCAGAGTTTTTGCGGGAGGGTTCAGCTATTAAAGACTATGACTACCCTCCTTATACTATCATTGGTACTGAATCTTCCATTGCCGAACAAGCTGTGCGTCAGCTATATGAAACAGTCAAAGCACCTATTCTCGTAGTTAAGCCAACAGTAGCAGAAATGGTTAAGTACGTTGCTAATACTTGGCATGCTACCAAAGTCAGTTTTGCTAATGAAATAGGCAGAATTTCTAAAGCTTTCGGGGTTGATGGACGAGAAGTAATGAATGTCATTGTGCAGGATGAAAAGTTAAACATATCCCCTATTTATATGCGTCCTGGATTTGCCTATGGGGGATCGTGCTTACCAAAAGACTTAGGAGCATTACTTTACTATGCTCGCAGCAAAAATGTTTTTGCTCCATTAATTAACGCAGTTCCTATTACGAATGAACTACAAATAAATCTTGCAGTACAAAAGATTTTAGATGCTGGAGTTAGAAACATTGCGATTCTAGGATTAGCGTTCAAGGCAAATACTGATGATTTGAGAGAAAGTCCGACAGTACCTCTGATTAAACGTTTACTGGGAGAAGGATGCAAAGTAAAAATTTATGACTCGGCGGTTTATCAAGCACACTTGATGGGGACAAATTTAAGTTATATTCAAGAAAATATTCCTCATTTTCAAGAATTGTTGATAGCTACTCCTCAACAAGTTTTAGAGGGAACAGATTTAGCCGTGGCTACTCATAATACTGAAGAAATTCGTCAGGCACTAGAGCAAGCCTATCACAAAACTAAAATATTAGATTTGGCGGGTGTTTTCACAGAAAAACCGAAGGATTGGGAATACGAAGGTTTGGCTTGGTAGCAACGATCGCAATGCTTATAGTGATGTTTAGATATGTTAAGCATACTCAATTCAGTTATCTAAAAACATCAAGTAAACAATTAAGCATTTACTTAACTACCCTATTTTTCGTCGCAACTGCTGTGTAAAACTGTACATTTGAATTTTTTATAACAGTTCTGCACGGCATGGATTTCAGATCTCAGTTGGCGTTCATAAGTTTTTTAATGAATGACTTTATTGCTTAATTTAAAAGGTTATCTTCGGAAGTTTTTACGTAGAGGAGCGTTGTTCTATCAATTACTTCAAGAACTAGAAGAAAATGAACAACTGTCATACGAACAATTAATTGATTACCAAAATCAAAAGTTGCACTCGACTATTCAGCACGCATATCAAACAGTTCCTTACTATAGACGATTATTTGACAGATTAGAAATAAATCCCAAAGCGATCCAAACCATTGACGATCTGAGGGTTATACCTGTTATGAGTAAGACTAACGTTAGAGGTAACGAAAAGCAATTTATCTCGAATGCTGTCCCATTGAAATTCAAAACAGCTACTAGCGGTACAACAGGTACGCCAGTTAATTTGTTTCGAGATTACTACAGTATCAATTTTGAGCATGCTTCTATTTGGCGACAAAAGCGGTGGAGTAAATGTGGTTTTGACGAACTAACAGTCAGCATTAGAGGCGATGTTTTTGTTCCTCCCGATGTAACAAAACCTCCTTTTTGGAAATACATTCCTAGTGAAAATCTGCTGATGATGTCTTCTTATCATTTATCAGATCGATTTATTCCTTACTATTTGGAGAAGCTCCGCAGTTTAAATTCATTTATTATCGAGGGTTATCCTTCTAATATTTATAGGTTAGCTCGCTATATGCAGCTTCATCAAGAATTGCCAATCAAGGTAAAGGCAGTATTCACTTCGTGTGAAACACTGCTACCTCGTCAGCGTCAGGTCATAGAAGAATATTTTGGACAAATTTTCGATCATTATGGTCAGTCAGAACGTGTTGCATACATAGCCAGGTGTGAATACGGAAATTACCATTATGCAATGGATTATAGTCTAGTCGAGTTTTTACCGACAGACCAAAATGAATTGTATAGGGTGGTAGGAACCACATTCCACAATAAAGCTATGCCTTTTATTAGATATGATACGGGCGATCTTGTCAGAATGAAAAATCCTGCTAAATCCTGTTCCTGTGGGAGAGCTTTTCCTGTTGTTGGAAATATAGAAGGTCGCGTAGAGGATTATATAGTTACTCCTTCTGGTAAATGGATAGGAGCTATGGGTAGATCTTTACTCTACGTAAACAATCTCATAGAAGCTCAAATTATTCAAGAAAAGCTCGATTTTCTTCATGTTTTGATTGTTGCAACAGAAAATTTTTCTGCTCAAGATGAGAAGGTTTTATTAAATAACATACAACAGCGAGTTGGTTCTGAAATGAAAATTGCTATTGAGAAAACAGATAAGATTCAACGTACTAAGAGAGGAAAACTAAAAATAACTATTTCTTTATTAAAACATGAAGAAATTAATAATTCTCATCTGACGATTACATAGTTATGTTTTTTTATGAAAGTACTCAAACAATTATTTATATTAATAACCTAACTGAACTCTTTTGATTACGTACTTTCCCTTCTAATTATTTATTAAGGTTTACTATTATCATGAAAACTCATCACAAGTATCAAGATGTATTTTTGTTAACTTTTACTGAATTTGAATCACTAATTTCAGAAGATTTTCCTATATTTAAAAATAAAGAGAAATCAAATATACTAGTATCTTATGACAATCAAGAGAAAATGATTTCTCCTAATACATATCTTAAAAAAGGCATAAAAACTAGAGTTTGCCCATATCATAAGTTCACTGACTGGATAAAAAATTTTATCATTCGACCAAATATTTTGTTAGGTAGAGAGGGTTCTGTCTGTCCTTATGTTTCTTGTAGCTTGAAGAAACAATTATTTTTTTGTACTGTATATTCTGGAGATACTTCTCAAAACA
>JAAUYI010032581.1_pt1 | contig 12673 bp, 13 predicted proteins | sample 7278041 | NCBI WGS metagenome assembly JAAUYI01 (sample SAMN14350216, study PRJNA611818) | marine sediment metagenome | isolation source: surface marine sediment (0.6m) | place: French Polynesia: Moorea | collected 2018-08
AGGTGCAGATAAGCTCTTACCCTCAGTAGAAGAGGCGAACCGTTTAGTCAAAGCTTTACCGCAAGGACAGATGACAATACTACCTCAAAGTGGTCATGCGTGTTTGCTAGAAGCTGAGACTAATTTATATGAGATTTTAGGTCAAAATAATTTTCTGGAATCAAAGCAATTTGTACCTAGTTAGTATTGCTCTGGGTAAGCAGTAAATCAAATACCATATAATACCAAATTATTCAATTGTCAATTGATAACCAAGCAGAAAAATCCTGGGTAAATTGTTCTAGAGATAATAGTTTAATACTTTGATTACCAGCGATCGCTTTTCGCTCTTTTTCAGTGTTGTATCCCCAATCAGCTAAAAATAACTGCACCGTTGATAAATCTGCTTGCTGCTGGACTAATTTTAGGGTTTTAAGTCGATCTTCCACAAACCAGATGAGAGGATTATCTTGAAAGCTACTATCTCTTAATAGCCTGAGAGTTTCATATTTTGGACGCTTAGATTCTTTCCCAATAATTGAAGCTCTGGGTAATTCAATTCCTTGCTGATATAACAACTTACTGGCAAAACGTCCTTCTTTCGTAGTGACAATATAGAGTTGAGTTGATGAGTTAAGAATTTCACCCAAACGCTCAATAATACCAGGGAAAAATCGATGTAATTTGAGCCAGCTATCTAAATCAGCACTAATCCATTCATCTCTAACGTGATCTAGTGTATTGGCTATCTCCTTGTTATCTAATTGTTCGCTTGTAACAATCTCTTGGGCAACTTCTGACCATTGGTTGAGAATTTTGTCTTCATTGATATTCAAGACTAAAGCTCTCAATAAAATAGGCATTTCCCATCCAGTTTCAATTACAGGACGGAGGCGGTAAAAACTGTTGGCTAAAGTCTCCGAGTTTTCACTTAGATCTTTTTTCCAAATTTTACTATAGGTTTTTTTTGTGGTGACAAAATATTCAATCAAGCCATCACAAATGACTCCATCAAAATCAAGGGCAAGAATATGGGGTTGCACAATTAACATATTTTTATCTAAATTAATTAATGGCTTATCTTAGACTAAACTGATTTTTATGACAAAAGTACTTTTAGCTAAATTAGGCTAATCAAAACAGCGATCGAGCAAAGGCTGGTACTGTTTGGTCTGCTCAAAGCAGGTACTGTGAGATCACTATCAAAATTTCTGATTTAATACTACTTGTATATCAGACAAGACTTGTATAATCAATTATGTCTTTGGATTAATATCACTGATAATAGTCAGTGATACAACCCTAGCTAAAAATTAGAAGAGAAGCTAAAACTATATAGTTAAAGCTAATAAAGTAACAAAAAATATTTATTTGGTCTATGGAGCTAACTAATTGTGAGAAGTGCAAGAAGCAAATTTCTCGATCCGATCTCATTTGTCCTTACTGTGGACATCGTAACAAAGAAACAATAGAGTGGTGGAAAAATTCCCAAGTCTATAAGATAGGTGGATTAGTATTAATCGGTGCTGGAGTATTTATTTTGTTTTCTAAACTTACTGTGGGAATATCTTTACTAGTAGTTGGGATTATTCTCTTTTTTGCCAGTAAATTTTTACCTCAGTGGTAATGATAAAAAAGCTTACACCGAATAATAGTAATTTTTTCGATTATGGACTAAAGCAAAATATTATCCGCGCCTCTAAGAAACTGTTTATAAAATAAATCTTAAGAGACTCTAAACTTTGAATTTTTTTGGGTTAGGGCGAACCAGTTTCTTAACGATGAATTTTCAGGAGATTTCTCTGTCCAATCCCATCTACATAAGCATTTAATTTTTGTTTGACAACATTCTCTAATCTTGTTGCAAGCGCGGGTATTATTTAGTTTTCCATGACTATTTTTATGTTTAAGACGTACTTATCTTAAGCAATAGTTGTCAGACCATTAAAATAGTCTTTTAATTGTCTATCATGGTCATGGCTAAGATTTCCTGAAGGTAGTTCTTCTGGAATAAATGCCTTGGCTTTAATTATTTCTAATTTATCTTTAACTTCTAGAGTACCTTTTGCCTCTACTTCAATTAATACCGAGATAGAATGAATGCGTGGATCTCTGTCTGGTGCAGAGTATACTCCCACTAAACGACGGATTTTAACCAATTCTAAACCCGTCTCTTCTATCAATTCTCGATAAGCAGTATTGGGAATATCTTCTCCCCAATCTACCATTCCGCCTGGTAGTCCCCACTTACCAGAATCTTTACGTTGTACTAAAACAATTTTTCCATCTGGCATAACAGGAATAAGAGTTATGCCAGTAACGGGATGGCGGAAAATGATACCGAGTACAGTGCTGAGAAATCGCCAGGAACGACGCATAGAATTAAGGTGTTAATTAAAATATAGAATATTTAAGTAGATTTAAGTTCAGATTTAGCTTTGGCTATAGCTTGGTGGACTTCCTCAAAACCAGTACCACCATAACTATTGCGGGCAGCAACTACGGTGCGAGGTGCGATCGCAACATATATATCTTCCTCAAAAGCTGGGTGTATCTGTTGCCACTCATCGATAGTTAAATCTTTCAGTAGTTTACCTGCAGCTAGACTAGTTTTAACTACTTTGCCTACTAAATTATAAGCTTCGCGAAAAGGAACTCCTTTAGCTGCTAAATAATCTGCAACATCGGTAGCATTAGAAAAATCTTCCCTCACAGCCTGGTTTAACCTTTCAGTACGAAATTCTAAACCCTCTGACAGGAGAATAGTCATGGCTTCTAGACAAGCTTTAACTGTATTTACTCCATCAAAGATTGCTTCTTTGTCTTCTTGTAAATCTTTGTTATAAGCTAAGGGCAAACCCTTCATGATTACTAGCAGTGCTTGTAGATGTCCAAAAACACGACCAGTTTTACCTCTGACTAATTCTGGTACATCAGGATTTTTTTTCTGAGGCATAATACTAGAACCTGTGGCACAGTTATCTTTTAGGGTAACAAAATTAAATTCTTGAGATGCCCAGAGAATAATCTCTTCACTGAGACGGCTTAAATGTACCATAATTAAGCTGGCAGCACAAAGAAACTCGATCGCAAAATCTCGATCGCTTACTCCATCTAAGCTATTGGCATAAATATCGGTAAAATCTAACAAAGAGGCACTATATTTTCTGTCGATAGGAAAAGTAGTGCCAGCTAAAGCCCCACAACCAAGAGGAGAAATATTAGTACGCTGATAGATATCTCCTAATCTTAGCCAGTCTCTTTGCGCCATTTGCCAATAAGCCATCAAGTGATGAGCCAAACTCAGAGGTTGCGCTCTTTGGAGATGAGTATAGCCTGGAATTAAAGTTTCCACATGGTTTTCGGCGTGTTCGAGTAAAACTGTCTGAAATTGGCGTAATTGGCTACGAATTTGGTTTATTTGCTCTTTTAGATATAGTCTAATGTCTGTTCCTACTTGATCGTTGCGCGATCGACCAGTATGGAGTTTTTTGCCTACATCACCGACAATTTCTGTTAATCTTCTTTCCACGGCAAAATGAACATCTTCTGCCTCTATCCCAGGATTGAACTTTCCTGCTCGATATTCTTGCCTAATTTGTTCTAAACCTGTAACTAATTGCTCTGCTTCTGCTGTAGAGATAATCCCTGTATGGGCAAGCATTTGAGCATGGGCAACGGAGCCGGTAAGATCGTACTCAATTAATTCTATATCAAAGCCAATACTAGCATTAAATATAGCGATCGCTGGATGCAAAGAAGATTCAAAGCGATCGCTCCAAGTTTTTTTTTGGGTCACGACAAATTAATACACACTAGAGATTGAGTATTATATTTTAAATGAAATGATGGGCTACAACCTAATTAGTTAGTAACTAGTTAAGCTTTTAAACAAATAGCCAAAAAATATCCCAATTAGTAAAGCCCAAACTTGACCAGTTTCAATAAAGTTGTTCCAAGCATCTTGCATTTGCCCGATTACATCTGGATCTTCGATAGCTTGTGCCAAGATTGTGACTAAAGGAGATAAGGAATGATGATACAAGTCTAAAGTTATCTGTAAGTATTGACTATCTGATATTGACCAACTAGTTATTTCCACTGTAATTACTTTCCTAGAGTAAATTGCTTGCCGTTACAATTTACTCGTCGTCATACTATTACAGCCATATTTTGGGGAAAATAATTCAAAATTCTTTACGGATTATTAAAAACGCTTCGCTTGAGTTATCAGTTGTTAGTTAGTATTACGCTTGTTAGCTTTCAGCTTTTAGTTTTAGTTAATTCAGGTGTTTTTTTATTTGTTTACCCGTTTAAAAGCGATCGACTCTATTTCCAGGCTTTGACATACAGATTAATAGATTCTTGCCATATTCCTTTCTCTGCAATTAATTGCTCTATAGCTTTTTTATATTCAGCTTGTAATAGTTCTTTTTGTGCTTCAGTTAAATTTAGCAAAGGATTACCTCTAGGATAAAACTCTTTTTCTATCCGCGCAGAGGCATAATTATTGTTGATTTTTTCTCTACGAAAAAGATGCTTCTCAATTTCAATATTGTGAAAACCAGAATTTTGTAACAGTTTAGTGCATTTTTCTGGAGTCCATAGAGGTCTGATAATATGAGGTAAATCGATTCCAAACAAATCCCGACAAATTCTCACTCTTACTTCTGAAAAATAAGAACCTTTATCAGAGGAAGTAAAAGCTAGACACCCTCCAGGTTTTAGCCAGCGATAGCACTTGTTAAGAAGTTCGGAATCATACGCAGTCCTACTATTAAAAAAATCGATTACTTTTTGTTTATAATTTTCCTGCATTTTTTTCATCTAATTTACGACCTATCACATACCAAGTTGTAAGATCATTCCATACGCCCTGCTCTGTTTGTCTTGCTTCTAATTCTGCTTCAAATTCAGCTTTGGCTTGCTGTAACTGTGTTTGGGAAAGTCTTGATAAAGTGTTTTCAGGTTGTCCTGGAGTGGGAAGATAATTCCCGCCCCAAGCTGCTTTTGCTTTATCTAAACTTATGTAACTACCATGCTGCTCAGTTCTGATTTCAATCTCTTCAAAGCCTGCATTCAAGAAAAGATTCCGACAAGTTTCAAGTGTTCCAAGACGGTTACTTGGTTCTAGTTCAATTCCGTACTTCGCAAGCACTTCTCGAAACACTATATAGCCGACATACGCTGTATTTGCAGGAGTATGAATGCCAATAAGTCCATCTGGTTTAAGAAAATGATGCCACAAGCGTAATGTTCTCGCTTTATTTTCTATCCAAGGAAATGTATTGGCACACAAAATTCGGTCAAAGCTGTTGGCAGGAAAATTGAGTGATTCTGCGTCCGCCATTTGAAACTTAACGTTGCCTAACCCTGAAGCTTCTGCTTTGTCCCTTGCTTTTTCTAGCATTCCAGCAGCAATATCTATACCAATGACTCGACCTGAATTTCCCACAATTCGAGATGCTTCGAGTACAATATGCCCTGTCCCCGTTCCAATGTCTAAAATCTGATGACCATAACTGACTTGTGAATATTCCAGTAAACGACGACAAATTTGCAAATGCCAATTGCTATCGTCATAGGTTTTACTTCTTCTGTTATATAAATCAGCGATTCCTTGTTTGTAATTATTTAAACTAAGTTGCTCAACCATTTTATTCATTATTTTTTTTAATTCCAATTGCGAGCAACAGTAATATTAAAAATTAGTTCATCAGTAAGAATAATTCCTTCAGATTTGTAAGTATTATCGCACCAGTTTTTAAATTCTTGAATTGCTTGATTAAACTCATCTTCTTCAATTAACCAACACACACCAAAAGCTCGCGATCGATACATATTAAATAATTCACCTACAGTTTGAGATTGTTGCCATCGCGCTGCTGTTACTTTTTCTACTTCTGCACCCATTTCTACTAATTTTTGTTGCATTTCTTCGCCAAAAGGAGAAATTTTTTCTTTCTTGTGCTGTGAAGTTTCTCGATATTTAGCAATAATTTTATTAAAAGCTTGAAAAAATTCTTCTTGATAAGAACAATGGAGATGTTCGCAAGATAAATAAACCCCATTGGGTTTTAAAACTCGCTTAATTTCAGTTAATCCCACCAGAGGATCATCGATACAATGAAGAATGTGAGTAGTCAGAATTGCATCAAAAGAATTATCGGCAAAAGGTAAATTAGCAGCATCTCCCTGAATTAACGTCAGATTTTCTGGCATTTCCGAAAACTTACCACGCAATTGATTCATCATTGCTTCAGATATATCTATTCCCGTGTAATCATATCCTTGTTTAATAATCGGAAAACCAATACGTCCAGTCCCAATACCAGGTTCAAGAAATTTTGTTTCTGGTGTTGCTTTTACTAATTTGAGAATACAGTTACAAATTTTGGCTGATACTTCTGGAGGTAGAGGTCTTGTATTATCGTATAAATGGGCAATTTGACCGTAGTAATTCTGAATAACAAACCAATCGATCGACATCTTTTTTCTCTGTACTGTTGCTTGAGAATGATGTTACCGTCTCTGTTTTCTTTTTGTCTTCTGAAAACTTGCCATAAGATGTTTATTTCTTGCTCTGTCGATATTTTTGGGGAGTCGTGCCTACTTTTTTACGAAATAAAGAAGTAAAATTACTCTGGCTAGAGCAACCAATACTATAAGCTATTTCTACAATAGACAAATTAGTTTTGCTTAAAAGGTTTTTGGCTTTTTCTATTCGATATCGAATTATATATTGATGGGGAGAATAACCAGTTTTTTGTTTAAAAAGACGAGCAAAATGATAAGGACTTATGTTAGAAATTTCCGCTATTTTGCTCAAATTTAAATTCTCGGCTAAATTCTCATTGATATAATCTTTTATTCGATCGATCTTAGTTTGAGCAATATCGATTTCTGAGTTGTTATTCGATGCTCGATCGCGGTTAGAATATTTTGTGAGTAAATAAACTATTAAAGCATTAGTTAAATAATCTCTATAAACACTTCCTGCTAAACAACCTGATTCTAATTCTGCTTTTAAAGCCAAAGCAATATTGACTATTTGCGGATCGCTTACTTGGCGTTGAGGGATAATTTGAATCAAATTATTATTTAAAGTTTCCTCAGCAACTTTATCGACTAAACCAGAATCGACAGACAGCAAGATTACTTCACTGCGATCGTACCAAACAGCAGAATTAACTATACCTTTGGGTAAAATAGCAATATCGCCCCGTTTCATATTACAGCGTTTTAGTTTTCCATCCAAACGCCAATCTGTAATAAAAGAATTGCCAATTTTAATAGTAAGAGTAAGTTGCTCTGTTTCCATTTCTGGGCATTCAGAAGCTGGCAAAAAATGATGTTCCATTACCAAATCTTGCCAATCAAAAGTAGCACTAGAAATATTAGGTGATTTAGAAACTACTGGTATACTTTTAGCAAGATTGGTATCGAAAGCAGAGATTCTCTGAACTGTCATTCTACTAACTACTAACTACTAACTCTTGAATCTAAAGGTAGTATCACCGTCACAGTTGTGCCTTGATTAACCTCACTGTCAATATTAATGCTACCTTGATGAGAATCAACACATTTTTTAACTACTACTAATCCTAAACCAGTACCAGGAATGCGACGAACATTTTTTCCTCGATGAAAAGGCTCAAACAGTTGTTGTCGATCTTCTGAAGGAATACCAATACCACGATCGCTAATTTGGATCTGAGCTTTGTTTGAACTAAACTGAAGAGAAAAACGAACTTGTCCTCCTTTAGGGGAATACTTAATAGCATTCGAGAGGAGATTAGAGAGAATCGATCGTAATAGTTTTTCGTCTAAACAAGCACTCATTATTTCCCCTTCACAGGAAAAAACCAGTTTATGTTCATTTCCTGCACTAAGTTGCATCTCCTCAACAAATTGACGGCAGAATTGGTCTAAATTGAGTGGTTTGGGGTTAAATTCTAGTTTTCCAGTTTCAGCACGATTAATAGTCAAAATATCGTCCAATAGCTGAACCATATTTTTTACAGCATCTTGAATACGCTTCAAATTACGTTCTCTTTTGTCTGGTTGATTCCAAATATTGGGAGAGTTTTTTATAAGTTGTGCTGCTGCTAGGGCAGTACTAAGAGGAGTACGAAATTCATGGGATGCCATGGAGAAAAAGCGAGTTTTGAGGGTACTTAATTCTCTTTCTCTCTCTAAAGCTAGACGCATCTCATCTAAGCGTTTGCGTTCTGTAATATCGCGAGAATTGATAATAATTCTAGGTTCTAGAGAATTATCAATAAATTGCTGACTAATAGCTTCGAGTATGCGCCAAGAACCTTGTTGGTGTCGGCAGCGAAATTCAATAGGCAGAACTTTCTGGGGATTTCGCAGAACATTGATAATACCCTTAAATGCCGTTCCTAAATCATCGGGATGAATATAGGCAAAAAAGTTTTGACCAATTAATGTGTGTGGAGAATAACCTAAAACTTTTTCCACTGAAGGGCTTTCATAAAGGATAATACCATCGTTATCTAAAATAGTGATTATATCTAAGGCATTTTCCACTACTCTACGGAAACGTTCTTCACTTTGACGGAGTGCAACTTCTGTTCGTTTGCGTTCAGTAATATCTCTTTGTACGGAAATCCAATGAGTATATAGACCATTTTTGTCTGCCACTGGGACAATGCTAAACTCTACCCAAAACTCAGAACCATCTTTACGATAGTTAATTGTTTCTACGGTAACTGGGTTCCATTTCTCAAGGGCTGAACGTACTTTATCTAGTGCCTGGCGATTAGTTCTTGCTCCTTGGAGAATACGCGGTGTTTTCCCTAGAACTTCTTGTAGAGTATAGCCAGTAGTCCGAGTGAATGCTTCGTTAACATAGAGAATTCTTGGTCCTGGACTGTCAATTGGTTCAGCTTCAGTAATCAGAATAGCATCGTTAGTATTTACTACTACAGATTGAAGTAATCTTACTTGTTCCGCTTGACGTTTTTGCTCTGTAATATCCGCAACTACTGCTACCATCCCACTAATCTTATTTTCACTATCAGTTAAAGGTGCAGCAGAAAAGACAAGATCGATGGGAGAACCATCTTTTTTGTGTCTATGCACTTCTAGACTAGGAGGAGTTACTCCTTGTAAAACACTTTGTTTAATGTTTTTGTATTCTTGTACCGTCTCTTCAGAAATAATAGGATTAGGACGATCGAGAACTTCTGCTTCAGTCCAACCAAACATCCTCTCCGCAGCAGGATTCCAAATTTTAACCTGTTCTTGTAGATCGAGAGTGAAAATAGCTCTAGGAGAAGCTGCAATCAGAGATTCTAGAGTATGATTCGTATGACGCAAAGCAACTTCTGTCCGCTTATGCTCTTTAATTTCTGCTTTTAGAGCATTATTAGTGATAGTAAGTTCTCTGGTGCGCTGTTTTACTCTTAGTTCTAGTTTAGTATTGAGTTGTTGCAGTTTTTCGTAGAGTTCTGACTGCTGAATAGCGATCGCAACTTGAGTTGCTAGTTGCTGCATTAACTCAATCTCTAAAGGTTGCCACCGCCTGATTCTACTACACTGATGAGCAATCAAAAGTCCCCAAAGATAGGAATTATTTCCCCCTACTTCTTCTTGCTCATGCCTGACTTCTTGAATAATGGGTACAACCAATTTAGCTTTAACCCCAAATTGTTTCACAAAGTCTGCTAGACAAGATTCTACATCGTCTCGATCGATGTCTTTAATGGTGCGGATTTTCCCCTGAATATAAGCTTGATGATACTCGCTGGGAAATACTTCTTCAGGGAAAGTCCTGCCTAAAATAGCTGGGTAGTTCGGTAAAACATTTTCGGTAATAGCACTACCAGTACCATTTTCCCAAACACGATAAATTAAAACTCGATCGCACTCCAGAAATTTCCTCACCTCTGCTACCGTTGTTGCTAAAACTTCCTCCAGGTTTAAAGATTGGCGAATCTGTTGGGTAATTTGATTCACCAGTCTTTCTCGCTCAGTTTGTTGCCACAACATAACTTTAATTTGTCGCTGGAGTAAGTAAGAAGCACTTACAAGAGCAATGCTTCCCAAGCTAATGAGAATAGTCGGGCTGAGAAAATAGACTTCTCGCATAAGTTCTAATCGATCGGTTGAGAAAGACAAGGGAAAAAATTAACAATTTATGCAAGAGATGCCATGAACTAGCGCGTTCACAACCCAGGTATGAAAATAATTCATTCTGAACTCCTGAACTCCTGAACTCCTGAACTCCTGAACTACTAACTTCTCTCTAGGTCTATATTAGAATTGATTAGCAAAAACTAAGGAGAATCATCAAATCTAGTATGCAGTCCACCATACTTGAACCAATATTTTTTGAGGTCTTGATGAGGGGTATGTAAAGTTGCTTTAGCTTGATAGAGAATAATTCGTCGCTGATTTCCTATACAAAGGTGCTTGACCAGTTTTACATTAATTAACGTTCCACCTAAACTATTAATACATGCCTCAAATCGCTCAACTGTCGAATATCCCAACGTTTCAAACAAGAAAAAATTTCCCGAACAAATTAGATGGCGACTTCTAATCCAAGTCTGCATTTTTTTACGAGCTAGGAGAGGTAGCATATTTTCCTTTGACTTTAACTCATCTGGGTATTTTGTAGTAAAGGGAGGGAAATTATCTAAATAGTCAATCTCCTCCCAGATCTGATTTCATTAAATAATTTGGTTGAATCCTAGGAGCGTCCGCCTAAATACTAATCAAGCCGAATGCAGACAAAGCTACTGCCAAGACTCCTAGAGCAAGAATACTAGCTCCCGCTATAGTCAATACTTTGGCTACTAGCAATACTTTTTGAGGTGGATAATAAGGCTGAGTACTCCCATTCCATGGATAATAACGAGGTTCGTGAGCAAAATAACCGATAGCTTCTAGTTTAGAACGATGGTCTGCTCCATAACGAGGCATTCTGGCAAAAGGTAATTCTCCTTGGTCTTTTTGTGGGAGGATGCGTCTTCTTTGATAAGGGACAGTATCATCACCAAAACTGTTGAGATACTCTTCAGTATTAAGTAAGTCATCAACAAAGCCTTCTAAACCCTTAGTAGCTAAGACAATAGACCAAGCAAGTTTTTCGCGATCGCTATAGATATTTCGCCCTAAAACTCTTTGAATACACATCTCTACAAACCGATAGTTGTTATTAGGTTCGTAATTGCGTCTTCTAAAAGTCTCGGAAAGTAATAAACCTCGAACAAACTCTCGAATGGTAATTTGACCATTTCTCAATTGAGATTCTAGGGCTTTTTCTCGATTGCTAGTAATGAGTTGTTGCTCATTAAAAATTTGACGATAAGTTGCCCAAATTAAACTCTCGATTTCTCCACCAGAAAGAATATTTTCTGTGGTATAAATCCGAGGCTGTTCGTCACCTGGAATTTCATAGTTAGCTACACGCTGATTTTGAGATGAAGGAGGATAATTGAGGAGAGGAATAGCCATATTTTTAGTTTCTATTCTTAAATTTGAAGTTTTACTGGAGAAGTCTATCTATAGCGGTAAAAGCCTAGATTATGAGCCATTTGTTATTAGTTATCGACAACAGAAAACAAAAGACAAATGACTAAGTACTAAATAAATCTCGACTCCCTTTGCTATAGGAAGCAATAGTTTAGCTCTGTTAAAGCTGCTGTCTAAAAGACTACCAAATGAGAAGTAAGGAAATTGGTGAGGAAACGGTAAAGAAAACGGAAAGATTGTTCAAAATGAACAATCTAAATAAATTTTTACGATATGAAATATTTTTGCGAAAACTCTAAACTGCTAATTTTTTCTTGTAAGTTGGAACTGATTAGTATACCTAACTCCAGAAAATGCGGATTCTTTTGGTTGAAGACGATTTAAGCTTAGCTGAGACTTTGGCAGAAGCCATTACCGACCAGCGTTATGTTGTTGATGTAGCAATGGATGGAGAGTCGGCTTTAAACTATATCGAAACTCTAAATTATGACTTGCTGCTCTTAGATGTCATGCTACCCGATTTTGATGGTATCAGTCTTTGCCAGAAGTTACGAGCTAATGGTTATCAAATGCCCATTCTCATGATTACGGCTTTAGATACAGTCAGTGATAAGATTATGGGTTTAGATGCTGGGGCGGATGATTATATTATTAAACCAGTTGACTTGGGAGAGTTATTTGCTCGTATTCGGGCATTATTGCGTAGGGGAAGTACATCTTTAGCACCAATCTTAGAATGGGGAGATTTGTATCTTAATCCCAGTACCTACGAAGTCAAATATGGGAATACCCCTATACATCTAACTCCTAAAGAATATAGTTTACTAGAGTTATTATTGCGCAATGGTCGGCGTGTTCTTAGTCGTCCTTTTATTATCGAACACATTTGGTCGCTGCAAGAACCACCAGAAGAAGATACTGTCAAAGTACATATTAGAGCATTGCGTCAAAAGTTGAAAGCTGCGGGAGCAGCAAAAGATTTTATTGAAACTGTTCACAGTATGGGATATCGACTGAAAGCATTAGTTTGTCAGGATTGAAAAATCTTGAGTATTTATACCCGCTTATTACTGATGAACCCCAAAAGTTTTGGAACAATAAAAAGATGGATTGGAGAAATTATTGCTTATTTTGATGAGAGAACTACACAAGGAGTAGTGGAAGGAATTAACAATAGACTTAAGTTGAT
>JAAUYI010105678.1_pt1 | contig 12673 bp, 13 predicted proteins | sample 7278041 | NCBI WGS metagenome assembly JAAUYI01 (sample SAMN14350216, study PRJNA611818) | marine sediment metagenome | isolation source: surface marine sediment (0.6m) | place: French Polynesia: Moorea | collected 2018-08
GGAGCCTGAAGATATCCTGGTGGAAAGCTCGATCTTCGAACAGGACTGGATCTGGCAGCTTGGCAAGGGCCTCCTGGCGCTGATCGTCCTGCTTTCTCTCATCTTCGTGGTGCTGCGGCCCGTAATGAAGTTCTGCGCTGCGCCAGCCCCGGTCATCGCGCCCCCGCAGTCTCTGCCGCCGCAGGCCGTCGCCGGCGCCCTGGGCAACGACGGCGCACAGATGGGAGACGACCAGGTGACCCTCGGCGGCCAGCAGGCGGGCTTGCCGTCAGCAGCTGGCGGTACGATGGGATACCAGCAACAATTGCAGATGGCGCGTTCCGTGGCGGAGGGTGAGCCCGAACGCGCCGCCTACGTGGTAAAGAACTGGGTGGCAGGTGATGGCTGAGGCCGGATTGAATCTCAGCGGCGCGCAGCGCGCCGCGATCTTTCTGCTGGGCGTGGGGGAGGAATCCGCCGCGTCCATCATGCGTCATATGGAGCCGCGGGAAGTGCAGCGTGTCGGCGAGGCCATGGCTTCCCTGACCGCCATTTCCGATGAGCAGGTTACCCAGGTGCTCTCGGAGTTCCACGAGCAGGCAGGCGCGGTAAACCCGATCGGGCTCGGGGCTCCGGATTTTGCCAAGCGCGTTATGGTCCAGGCGCTCGGCGAGGCAAAGGCCCGGAGCGTGCTCGCCAAGGTCATGCCGGGGCAGGCCGACAGCACCGGCATCGACGCCCTCAAATGGATGGACGCGCACGCCGTGGCCGATCTCATCGGCGACGAGCATCCGCAGATCATCGCCATCGTGCTGGCATCCCTGGACAACGACCACGCGGCGCAGGTACTCGCGGAGCTATCCGAAGAGAGCCGTGTGGACGCCATGAATCGCGTGGCCAGACTCGAGTCTATTGATCCATCGGCGATGGAAGAGCTCGACCGGGTGCTGGAGAAGCAGCTCGGCAAGGCGTCCAAGTCGGCACCGCGGGCCGTGCTGGGCATGCACGCCGCCGCGGCGATCATGAACAGCGTCGACGCCGATATGGAAAACGCCGTCATGGATGCGCTGCGCGAGCGCGACGCCGATCTGACAGAGAAGCTGAGCGAACTGATGTTCGTCTTCGACGATCTCAGAGGTCTCGACGACCGCGGCATGCAGCGCCTGATACGGGAGATCTCCGTGGACGTGCTCGTTGTTGCTCTCAAGGGCGTGGACGAGAACCTGCAGGAGAAGTTCTTCAGCAATATGTCTTCGCGGGCTGCCGACATGCTGCGCGAGGACCTGGAGACAAAGGGGCCGGTCAAGCTCGCCGAAGTGGAAGCCGCGCAGAAAGACATTCTCAGCACGGCGAAGCAGCTCGCGGACGACGGCGAACTGATGATCGGCAAGGGCGGAGATGACTTCGTCTGATACAGAACAGGGGAGTGCTCCTGGCGCGAGCGCCGGCTGGTTGCCGCCGACGCTGGCCCCCGGCGGCGCGAGCGCGGCCGACCGGGCCGCGGAAGCTCCGGTGGAGAATCCCGACGCGGTGCGCGAGCGGGCCTACAACGAGGGCTTCGCCGAGGGACTTGCCGCCGGCCGCGCGCAGGGCGAGGCCATTGCCGCCGAGATGGGCACGCTGCTGCAGGCGATGGCTACGCCCTTCCGCGATGCCGACGCGGTTCTGATCCGCGAACTCACGGCCCTGGTCGAGCGTGTGTCCGAGGCAGTACTCGGCCGCGAACTCACGGCCGGCGCCTACGATCTCGAAAGCCTGCTGCACAGCGCGCTGAAGGTGCTGGGCTCCGTCGATCTGCCGGTACAGCTTACGGTGAACCCCGCCGATGCCGCCCTGTGCCAGGGGCTGCAGCTGCCCGAGGGGCAGGTTCTGGAGATCATCGAAGATCCGACGCTGCACCGCGGCGGCCTGCGCCTGAAATCCGGCAGCCGGATCGTTGACGCGAGCGTCGAGGCGAGGCTGCAGGAAGTTTTTGCAAGCCTGCGCGAGGGTGCCGGTCTTCCGGACCCGGAAGAGGCTCCGGCCGGCGCGGCGTCGGATTCCGAGGCAGCGACCGGCGACGGCGGCGCTCATGCAGCACGCTGAGGCATTGATCGCGCAGCGCGACGCCCGCCTGCAGGCGGGCATCTCGAAGCTGGGTCGCGATTTCGGCGAGCTCGTCCCGCGCCGCGAGGGTTCGCTGGTGCGCATGGTCGGCATGAAGCTCGAAGCCGAGGGCTGTGACGGCGCGATCGGCGAACGCTGCCGCGTGTCCTGCGAAGGCGTCAGCGTGGATGCGGAAATCGTCGGCTTCGCCGAAGGCCGCCTAGTCCTGATGCCCGAGGGCGAGATCTCCGGGCTCCAGCTCGGGGCCCGGGTCCAGCCGCTCGGTGAGCGCGCCATCGTCGGCGTCGACGAGCAGCTCTTCGGCCGCGTGCTGGACGGGGCCGGTCATTTTCTCGACGGTGCCCCGCCGCCCCAATGCAGTCACAGCACGGCACTGCGGGCAAAGGCCCTGAATCCGCTCCATCGTCGCCCGATCCGCGAACCCCTGGATACGGGTGTCCGGGCCATCAACGGTCTGCTCACCATGGGCAAGGGCCAGCGGCTCGGCCTCTTCGCCGGCGCCGGCGTCGGCAAGAGCACGCTCCTCGGCATGTTTACGCGGCACTCCAGTGCCGATGTGATCGTTGTCGCCCTGGTCGGCGAGCGCGGCCGCGAGGTACGCGAGTTTATCGAGGACATTCTCGGTGCCGAGGGTCTGGCCCGGGCCATCGTGGTGGCGACGCCGGCGGACTATCCGCCGCTGATGCGCGTCCACGGAGCCTGGCGGGCAACGGCGATCGCCGAACACTTCCGGGACCAGGGCCGCGACGTGCTCCTGCTCATGGACTCGCTGACGCGCTTTGCGCAGGCACAGCGCGAGATCGGTCTCGCCGTGGGCGAACCGCCGGTGTCCAAGGGCTATCCGCCGTCGGTGTTCTCGCTGCTGCCGAATCTCGTGGAGCGGGCCGGCAACGGCCAGACCGGTTCGATCACCGCGATCTACACCGTACTCGTGGAGGGAGACGACCACGCCGACCCCATCGCCGATGCGGCGCGGGCGATCCTCGACGGGCACATCGTATTGTCACGCCAGGTCGCCGACTCCGGCCTCTTTCCCGCGATCGATATCGAAGCGTCCGTGAGTCGCGCCATGATCGCGATAACGGACGACCTGCAGGTGTCCGTAGCCCGATCCCTCAAGGAGTTATACTCGACCTACCGGCAGAATCGCGACCTGATAACGATCGGCGCCTACGAGCGCGGCAGTGACCCGAAGATCGATCAGGCGCTGCTCGCCCACGAACCGTTGCGGCAGTTCCTGCGCCAGCCCCAGGGGCAGCGCGTGGGCATGGACGAAAGCCTGCGTGACCTCGCCCAGACGGCGCAGCTGGCGCAGCTCGAGATCGGGAAGCCATGATGGATCTGGACAAGCTCGACAAGGTCGCCCTGCTGGCACGCTCCCGCGAGACGGCCGCGGCCTCCGCGCTGCAGCGCCAGCAGCAGGAACTGCAGAGTTCCAACAGTCGACTCGAGCAGCTGCAGACGTTCAAGAGTGAATACGAGGCCCGGCTCCAAGCCATGTCGAGCTCCGGCATGGATGCTCGCCAGCTCGCCGATTACCGACGCTTCCTCGCCGGCCTGAACGATGCCATCCGCCTCCAGGGTGACGAGGTGGATCGGAGCCAGGCGCGGGTCGATGAGAGCCGCGAGGCCTTCGTCGACCGCAGCCTGCGTCGCGGCAACGTCGATGAACTCATCGGTCGAAGCCGGGTCGCCCAGGCCCTGGACGACGCGCGCCGCGAACAGCGCCTTGCCGACGACGACTCCCTGTCCCGCCACCGCAACGAGTAAGAGTGGCACAGGCCTTGCAATTTCCCGTTCCAAAGTGTGAAAACCACGGTGAGCAGCGGGTGCTGATCCAATGACTGACGGCGTAGACCCACAGATTCTAGCCCTCCTCGGAGGCGATAACTCAGGCTTAATTGGCGGCAAATCAGGCAAAAATGCCGCGAACAGCGCCGATCCTGATGCTTTTTCGCGAATTCTCGACAGTCAGCGCGGCGCCGATGCGGGCGCTGTCGCAAGGCAGGCGGAAGGCGGCAGCAGCTTGCCGCCCGGGGGGCGCGAATCCGCCGCCGGCGGCGATTCCTCTGCCGCCCGGTCCGGCTCGGACCGAGGTTCGGAGGCCGCACCGGTCGATGGCCCGGCCGGTTCCGTGGCCAACGCATCAACGGACGACACGAGCGAGCGAACCGGGAGCCGGGATGGCGCCGCCGGCAATGCGGTAGCCGGTGGTGACGGCGCAGGGCGACCGAACGCGGGCGCAGACGGCGCCCAGTCTCGCGACTCTTCAACCGCTGCCCTGGCGGCTGCGTCGCTTGAGGGCCTGACCGGAAAGCCCGGTTCGGGCTCATCGGCCTCGGCAGAGAGCTCCACAGCGACCTACGCAAATCGGGCCCTGCGCGCGGATGCCTTGCCGGCGGCGACGGAGGCCGCAATCAGCGCGAGTGAAAACCTGCGCTCGCGCGGCCTGGCGGCTGCTACACCCCCTGCCGATGACGCTACCACCGGGCCGCAGCTCGCGTCGCGGAGCATCGACGCGACGCCCCGCGGCGTGGAAAAGCTCAGCGACCTGCCCGCGGCGATTGCCGGTCAGGACGCCACGGCCCCGCGAACCACGGGCCCGATTACAAGTGAGGGGGGCAGCCTGCGAGACGCCGGCCTGCCTGGCGGCGAAGGCCAGCTGCGCGATGCCGCGTCCCTGAAGCAGGTTCCTGAGCGCGGCGGTCAGCCGGCGGGTCGCGTTGCTGCGGCCCAGGGGCAAGGCGACGGAACGGCGGCGACGCGCGCCGACAGTGCCTTGCTGGCGAAGCTGTCCGCCGCTGATGGCGAGGCCGCCCCTGCACAGCAGTCCCCATCGGCCGACGCCGAAGCGGTAAGAGCGCAGGCCGAGCTTGCGACGGCGCAGTCCCAGCTACGGCGCTCGCAGGCCGCGAACGCAGCGAGCGGAGGTGCTGCACTGCCGGATGCCGAGGGTGAAAGCCCGGAAGATTCGGCGATCGAACCGCTGCGGGCCAGCCTGCTCGTGGGTGAGAGCGATCCGGCGCGCGGCGGCCGGCGCGCAGGCCCCGCGGAGGGGGCGGGCGCGGCTGCGCCGATCAATCCCCGCGCAGCGGCCCAGCCGGGCGAGGAAGCGCTATCCCTGCGCGGCAGCTCGACGCGAAATGAGGCCCGCACCGGAATCGAGGGCGCGGCAACTCTCAGCGGCGATACCTCCGGCGCCGCGGCTTCGCGCGGCGGTGAGGGCAGCCTGCCGACCGCCGTGACGGCCGCCGCGGGTCCGGCTTCTGCCGGCGTGGCTACAAACACGACGGCCACGGCGTCGAGCGCCGAGCGCCTGCCGGAGTTCAACCTCTCCCGCGCGCCCCAGGACCCGGAGTTCGCCGGCGAATTGACCACGCGCATGAAAGTGCTGGTTCGCGACGGTATCCGCGAGGCACGCATCAATCTGCATCCGGCCGAGCTCGGCCGACTGCAGGTCACCGTCAGCACCGAGGGTGACCAGGCGCGGGTGAGTTTCGTGGCTGAAACGAGTGCCGCGCGCGAGGCGATCGAACAGTCCCTGCCTCGCCTGCGTGACATGCTCGAGCAGAACGGCCTGCAACTCGCGCAGTCGGATGTAGGTCAGCAGGGCGCCCAGGGTCGTCGTGACGATGGCGCGGAAGCCGGCGCCGTGGCCGCGTCCGGAGCCACGGAGAGCGATCCGGCCGCCCAGGATGATGCCGATACCGCGGGATCTGTCGCCAGTTCCTCGCGCATCGATACCTATATCTAAACCTGCGACGCACTTCCGCCTTCCCGCGTACAACGCGGGCAGGCCATTTATCCGTCGGTCAGTTCCGTTCTAACATCCGCCCCGACCCGCACGTCCGCGGCGGTTAGCCTCTCGTGCTGACCGTTCATTGACGCCCGGGCACGCGGGAATGGCGTCAAGGTTATGACGCCAGTGCCGATCAAATCGGCTAACTCCATGAAATAATTGAAAATATCATCGCTGGTATGGCGTTTGCTGTGACGGTCGCACACAGTGTGCGTCAAGCTCCGGCGAGCCGCACACGAGGGAGCAAGGGCTAATGGCCAAGAATAAAGACTTGAATCTGGGTAAGGGAAAGGGCGACGAGGAAAAAGGCGGCAAGGGCAAGATGATCATCATCATTGCCGCGGTCGTCCTGCTCCTCGGTGGAGGCGCCGCTGCCTTTTTCCTGATGCCAGGCGGCGGGGATGCCGAGGGCGACGGTGCCGAGGCGGTCGTCGAGGCGAAACCCGACGAGCCGCTTTACCTCGATATGAAGAAGCTCCTCGTGAACATCGAATACAACGGTCGCACCCACTACGTGCAGGCCGAAATGCAGCTGATGTCCTACTACCAGGAGGTCATCGACCAGGCCTTTCGCGATCGTCCGGCGATTCGCGATCGTCTGATCATGCTCTTCAACGGCCAGGACTTCGCTGCCCTGAAAACAGTTGAAGGCAAGGAAGCACTGCGTGCGGATGCCCTGGCTACGGTGAACGAGGCGCTTGGCCTCACGCCGCCGGTCGCGGTGGAAGAAGTCTACTTCGAGAATTTCGTGTTGCAGTGATCATGGGACGGGGATGGCTGAAGACGACGTACTGACGGAGGGCGAGATCGATGCGCTGATGGAGAGCGTTGACGACGATGCACAGAGCATCGACGCCTCCGATGACGGCGAGTATCGCCGCGTAGATTTCTCGGCCCGTGAGCGGTCCCTGCTCCGCGCCTTCTCTACCATGGAACCGCTCCTCGAGCGCCAGGCCGAACTTCTGTCTTCGGCGCTCGAGAGCCAGTATTCCATCGAGTTCCAGATCCGTGCCCAACCCCTCGAACTGAAATCCGTGGCCGACGTGCTCGCCTCGCTCGAGCGCGCCGTCGCCGTGTCCACCGCCAGACTCACCCCGCTCGCGGGAACGATCTTCACCGTCGCACCCGTGTCCCTGCTGTCGTTCACCGTCAATGCCTATTTCGGCGGCGGTATCGCGGCGGAGAACGAGGATCGCGAGAGCCTGACACCGACCGAGCTGCGCATCGCCGAGCGCATGGCCGAGCAGTTTCTGAATACCCTGGCTACCGCGTGGCAGGAGAAGCTCCCCCTCGAGCTTTCCGAACTCGCCACGCTTGGCGTGGCCGACCGGCTGGAAGCGCTTCCCGCCAGCGACGCGATGCTGCGCTTCGGCTTTTCCCTGGGCGTCGGCGAGTTCGAGAGCCACGCCGAAATCCTGATTCCCTTCGAAGGCATCGAGCCTTTCCAGGAGCGCTTCGCGCCGCCGCGGCGCAAGCAGGAGAGCTCCGAGGGCGAGGGCTGGGCGCCTCACCTGCGCCAGGAGCTTCCGGGGATTGAACTCGAGCTTGCCGCCGTGCTGGCGGCCCGATCCATATCTCTTGCCGCTCTGCTCGAACTGGAGGAGGGCACGGTACTGCCGCTGCCGCCGCCGGAGCAGGTGAGCCTGAAAGTAGACGACGTGACGCTTGCCGAGGGGCGCTACGGAACATTCGAAGGCCTGAAAGCGGTACAGCTTCAGCGCCTCGGCGACCTTGAGCGCGGCTAGCGCATTGGAGGATCAGCGATGAGCGATGAACAGGAAACAGTAGCAAGCGCCGCCGCTCCGCCCGAGGAGCTCAGCAGCGCCGCGTCGCCGGCGCCGGCGGGGGGCTCGGCCGGTCGTATCGACCTAGAGCTGCTCATGGATGTGCAGGTCACCCTGACCGTGGAGATCGGTCGGGCGCGCCTGCCGATCAAGGACCTGCTCGCCCTGAACCAGGGATCGATCGTGAGCCTGGATCGCGAGGTGAACGAGCCGCTCGACCTGATGGTCAACGGCACGCTCATCGCGCGCGGCGAAGTCGTTGAGTCCGATGGCCGCTTCGGCCTGCGCCTGCTCGATGTGGTGAGCCCCGGCGAACGCCTGAAGAAGCTTAAGTGATGAACACCAATCTACTCCGCCAGGCGCTGCCGACGGTGGCAATGCTCGCATCGCTTCGGACGCACGCCGAGGAAGCTCCCGCGCTGGTCAATGCCAGCGCGCCGCAGGAGCTCTTCAGTGCCGGCTATCTCGCCCAGGTGCTCGGCTCCCTGATGCTGGTGTTCGTCTGCCTGTTTGCGGTGGTGTACATGCTGCGCCGTTTCAACGGGGTGCGCATCGGCCCGGGCACGCCCCTGCGCGTGCTCGGCAGCGCCAGCGTCGGCCAGCGGGAGAAGGTGGTATTGATCGAGGCCGGGAAGGAGCAGCTCCTCCTCGGCGTTGCCCAGGGTAGCGTGCGGACGCTCCACGTCTTCGATGAGCCGGTACTGACCGCGGAAGCCGGTGAGCAGTCCAGACCGGAATTCGCGGCCGTGCTGCGCGCCGCCAACCCACTGGGAGGTGGATCGTGAGCCGGCCCGCGCTGGAGCTGCGTGCTCTGAAGCCCATGCTGCTGGCGCTGGTGGCGGTAGCGCTTGTCGTGCTTCCGTCGCTGGCCCAGGCACAGGCGAGCATTCCCCTGGTGTCCGTGCAGCCGTCCAGCAGCGGCGGCAGCGATTACTCCATGAGCATCCAGATTCTGCTGCTCATGACGCTGCTGACGCTGATCCCGGCGGCGCTGATTACGATGACCTCCTTTACGCGGATCCTGATCGTGCTGGCCATCCTGCGCCAGGCCCTGGGCACGGCGCAGACGCCTTCCAACCAGATCATCCTCGGCCTGTCCCTGTTCCTGAGCCTGTTCATCATGGCCCCGGTGTTCGAGGTGGCCTGGAATACCGCGATGCAGCCCTACATGAACGAGACCATGGGCTTCGAGGAAGCGCTGGATGCGGCCAAGGCGCCGTTCCGCGAGTTCATGTTTGGCCAGACGCGGGAAAACGACCTGCTCCTGTTTGCGGAGCTGGGCGGCTACGGTGCTTTCAACACGCAGGACGACGTGCCGATGGTCGTGCTGCTGCCGTCCTTCCTTACCAGCGAACTGAAAACCGCGTTCCAGATCGGCTTCCTCATGTTCGTGCCCTTCCTGATCATCGATCTGGTCGTGGCCGCGGTGCTGATGTCCATGGGCATGATGATGCTGTCTCCCATGCTCATCTCGCTGCCCTTCAAGCTCATGCTTTTCGTGCTCATAGACGGCTGGTCGCTGATCGCGGCCACGCTGGTTACGAGCTTCGCGGTCTGAGGAGGAGATCATGGGTCCGGAAGTGGTACTAACCGTGGGACGGGACGCGCTGTGGCTGGCCATCCTGCTCGCCGCGCCCCTGCTGCTCGCGGCGCTGGGTGTTGGCCTGCTGATCGGGGTCTTCCAGGCCGCTACCCAGATCCAGGAAATGACGCTGAGCTTCATCCCGAAGCTCCTTGCCCTCGTGGTGGCCCTGTTCGCCGCCGGTCCCTGGATGATCCAGGTTTTCGTTTCCTACTCGCAGCGCCTGATCATGGATATCCCCGGTCTCCTGGGATAAGCGCCCGTGAGTTTTTCTCCCGACGAATTCGTGCACCTGGTCCAGATCTATCTCTGGCCGTTCCTGCGCGTCTCGGCCATGATGCTGGCGGCGCCGATCTTCAGCCAGGCCCAGGTTCACGTGCGGGTGCGCATAATCCTGGGCCTGACAATCGCAGCGCTCATCGTTCCGCTTCTGCCGGCCGCGACGCCGGTTGACCCCCTGACGCCTCTGGGCCTCGCTCTCGGGCTTCGCGAGATCGCCATTGGCCTGGTCATGGGTTTTGTCATGCAGCTCGTGTTTGGCGCCGTTGTTGTCGCCGGGCACAGCGTGGCCATGAGCATGGGCCTGGGTTTCGCCATGTCACTCGACCCGCAGAACGGTATCCAGGTGCCCGTGGTGAGCCAGCTCAACGTGGTACTGACCACGCTGCTGTTTCTCGCCATCGATGGCCACCTCCTGCTGATCGCGGCCGTCGCCGAATCGTTTTCCGTGTTACCCATAAACAGCGTGGCGGCCACCGACACGATGTTTGCGAGCGTTGTTGCCCTCGGAAGTCAGCTCTTCGCCTCCGCCCTGCTGCTCGGGCTGCCGACGCTCACGGCCATTCTCATGATCAACGTGGCCTTCGGTGTGATTACCCGCGCCGCGCCGCAGCTCAATATCTTTGCCGTCGGCTTCCCCGTGACCATGCTCGCCGGCTTCCTGTTTATGCTCCTGTCCCTGCCGACCTTTATCTCGGCAATGCGGCGATTCCTCGAGCTGGGCCTCGAGCAGACGCTGCTGGTCCTCGGCTGAGGAGGGCTCGAAGATGGCAGAAGAGCAGACCGGGCAGGAACGCACAGAACAGCCTACCGAGCGCCGACTACAGGAGGCGCGCAAGAAAGGTCAGGTTCCGAGATCGCGGGAACTCAATACCATGCTGTCGCTGCTCTTTGCCGCGGCGGGTCTCTGGATGCTCGGAGAGACGCTGGTCGATGAGCTTTCCCAGGTCGCTACCGCGGGTCTCAGCGTGAACCGCGATCTGGCCTTCAACACCGAGCTGCTCCCGGTGCACTTCATGCACCTGGTCACGAACGCGTTGCTGGCCCTGGCGCCGTTCTTCGGCGTGACTATCGTCGCCGCCTTCGTCGGGCCCATGGTGATGGGTGGTTGGTCGTTCAGCACCGACGCCATGACCTTCAAGCTGGAGAAGCTGGATCCGATCAAGGGGCTCGGCCGCCTGTTCTCGGCGAAGGGTCTGCTTGAACTGCTCAAGGCGCTGATCAAGTTCGTGCTGCTCATGACCGTCGCCTACCTGCTGATCCTCGCGTTCGAGCGCGACATCCTGAACCTCAGCGCCTTCACCGCGGGAGAAGCGAGTCGGCGCACCGTCAACCTGCTGCTCGTGGCGCTGCTCTCACTGAGCGCGACCATGCTGCTCATCGTGATGTTCGACGTGCCCTTCGAGCTCTGGAACTTCAATCGCCAGCTGCGCATGACGCGCCAGGAAGTGAAGGAGGAGATGAAGGAGACCGAGGGACGACCCGAGGTCAAGCAGCGCATCCGCAACCTGCAGCGCGATATGTCCCAGCGCCGCATGATGGCCGACGTGCCCACGGCCGACGTGGTGATCACCAACCCGACGCACTTCTCCATCGCCCTTTCCTACTCCGATCGCAGCGGCGCGCCCAAGGTCGTGGCCAAAGGTTGCGACCATGTTGCCCTGCGCATCCGCGAGATTGCACGAGCGAACGACGTGCCGCTCTTTGAAGCGCCGCCCCTGGCGCGGGCGCTCTACGCGAGTACGGAGGTGGGCGGCGAGATTCCGCAGGATCTCTACCTCGCCGTCGCCCGTGTGCTGGCCTACCTGTTCCAGCTGCGTCGCAGTGGGCCCACGGAATACGTGCCGCGTCCCGACAAGCTGGACGTTCCCGAGAACTACGACCACCTGATGGAAGAGGAGACCGAAGATGGCGACTGACGCCCTGCCCGCGCCCGGTCGCGGCGGCATGCTGTCCGGCATCGGAGCACCGCTGGTGATGCTCCTGATGCTGGTCATGATCGTGTTGCCCCTGCCGCCGATCGCCCTGGACCTCCTGTTCACGTTCAACATCGCCCTGGCGATCATCGTGCTGCTCGCCTCGGTCTACGCGTCCCGGCCCCTGGATTTCGCGGTGTTCCCGACTGTGCTGCTCATCTCCACGCTGATGCGCCTGGGGCTGAACGTGGCCTCGACGCGGGTGGTGCTCCTCCAGGGTCACACGGGCACCGGCGCCGCGGGTAACGTGATCGAAGCCTTCGGCGAGTTCGTCGTGGGCGGCAGCTACGCCGTGGGCCTGGTGCTGTTCACGATCCTCGTGGTGATCAACTTCGTGGTGATCACCAAGGGCGCGGGGCGGATCTCGGAGGTCACGGCGCGCTTCACCCTTGATGCCATGCCCGGCAAGCAGATGGCGATTGACGCCGACCTGAACGCCGGCCTGATCACCCAGGACGAGGCGCTGCGCCGTCGCGAAGAGGTCGGTCAGGAAGCGGATTTCTACGGCGCGATGGACGGTGCGAGCAAGTTCGTGCGCGGCGACGCCGTGGCCGGCATCCTCATTCTCTTCATCAACATCCTTGGCGGCTTCGCCATCGGTACGCTGCAGCACGACCTGAGCGCTGCCCAGGCGGCGCAGAACTACGTCCTCCTCACCATCGGTGACGGCCTCGTGGCACAGATTCCGTCGATGCTGCTCTCCACGGCCGCGGCGATCGTGGTCACGCGCATGTCCGGTACGGCGGACATGGGCGCCGAGGTCGCGTCCCAGCTCACCGACAACCCCCGGGTTCTGTTCGTGACCGCGGGCGTGATCGGGCTCATGGGCATCGTCCCCGGCATGCCCAATCTCGTGTTCCTGTCCATTGCCGCGCTCATTGGTGTCACGGGCTACCTGCGATCCCAACCCGAACCCGAACCCGTGGTCGAAGCGGCGCCGGTCGAGGACGCGCGGCCCGCGGATATCCGCGACCTGAGCTGGGACGACGTGCAGGAAGTTGACGAGATCGGTCTCGAGGTGGGCTACCGGCTTATCTCCCTGGTCGACAAGAACCAGGGCGGCGATCTGCTGAGCCGCATCAAGGGCGTGCGCAAGAAGCTGTCCCAGGAGCTTGGGTTCCTGGTGCACTCGGTGCACATCCGCGACAACCTGGACCTGTCGCCGAAC
>JAAUYI010002593.1_pt1 | contig 12672 bp, 10 predicted proteins | sample 7278041 | NCBI WGS metagenome assembly JAAUYI01 (sample SAMN14350216, study PRJNA611818) | marine sediment metagenome | isolation source: surface marine sediment (0.6m) | place: French Polynesia: Moorea | collected 2018-08
CGTCGAGGCCGACCAGGACCTGCTGTTCGGCGGCAACCTGGACGACAAGTGGGAGCAGGCGATCAACAAGCTCGGCTTCGATCTGACCATGCTCTCTGGCGACGCCGGCCACGCCTGATCCCCGACGGCCGAGAGGTCCCGGCGGGGACGACCCCAAGCGGCAAGGCGGCATCGTTCCGCTCTCGAAGGACGCCCTTCCGAGCTCCAGCACATTGACGCGCCGAGCCCCCCTTTCGCTGAGGCCGCACGCGCCCGACCGCCCGGCCCTGCAATCTTTCATTGAATTTTCATTTTCGCGACATCCAGCGTTAATGAATCAGCAACGAATAAGTCATGCCAAACCCCGTTCTATACCTTGGAAGCGGCACGCGGGCGCCCCAAGACAGCAGCCATAGGTTGTTTTACTGGAAAAGCCCCTTCCGCCGCGGCCCAGGCACCACAAGCACGATGGGCAGGCCAAGGGATGACGGTCTTGGAAACAGGATGGGACCTTCGAAACGCCGAGGTTCAGCGCGCTGACGGGGGGCGGCAGGAGGTCGGGCCCCAGGGGCGATCGGGCCCGGCCGAACCGAATAAGGGCCCCTGGCGGCCGAGCGCGTCTCACCGCCGACTCGCCTTGGCCACCGGCCTCGTGGCGGCCCTCTGCACCGGCCTCTGGCTCGGGGCCGCGGATCTGAGCGCCGAGGGCCGGATCGCCCTGGCGGCCTTCGGGGCCGCGGTGATCTGCTGGATCGGCACCAAGCTCGACAAAACCTTCGTCGCGCTTGCCGTGCTGGTCGCCGGCACGGCCCTCGGTCAAGGCAGCTCCGAGGCTGACATCCTCTCGTCCTTCGGGGACGGCATGATCGCCCTCCTGCTGGCCGCCTTTGTGCTGGCCGCCGCGATCACCGCCTCGGGGCTGGCGGCGCGCTGCAGCGGACTCCTGCTGCGTCACGCCCGCAGCCTCCGCCAGGTGGTCTACGGCATGACCGCCGGCATGATCGCCTTGGCCCTGGTCATGCCCGCGACCTCCGGGCGCGCCGCCCTGCTGCTGCCGGTCTTCCTCGCGGTGGCCGCGCAGATCCCGAACCCCCGGATCACCAAGGCCCTCGCCCTGCTGATCCCGACCGTGGTCCTGCTGTCCTCGGCGGGCTCGCTGATCGGCGCCGGCGGCAACGTGCTCGCCGCGGACACGATCCTGCACCTCGAAGGCGAGCGGATCGGCTACCTGCGCTGGATGATGCTGGGCCTGCCCTTCGCGGCCCTGTCCTGCTTCGGCGCCGCCTGGGTCATCCTGCGGGTCTTTCTGAACGCGGAGGAGCGGCGCCAGGGCCTCGATCTCGCCGCCGCGCCGGACGACCTGCCGCGCGGCCGTCTGAGCCCGCGGGAGTGCTTCGTCCTCGCCGTCGCACTGTCCCTGGTCCTGCTCTGGTGCAGCGAATCGCTCCACGGCCTGGACAACGCCACCATCGCCCTGCTAGGCGCCCTGGCCGTGACCGCACCGGGCCTCGGCATCCTGACTCTCAAGCAGGCGGTCAAGGGCGTCGACTGGAACCTGCTGATCTTCATGGCCGCCTGCCTGCAGCTCGGCGACGCCCTGGTCCATTCGGGCGGCGCGGCCTGGGTCATCGAGGGCCTGTTCCACTCCGCCTCCGGCGAGCAGAGCGCCACGCTGACCTTCGTGATCCTCGCTGTCGGACTGGGCCTGCTGTCGCACCTGGTCATCACCTCGCGCACGGCGCGGGTCTCGATCCTGGTGCCGATGGTCCTGCCCCTGGCGGCCGCCCTGGGTCACAACGCGACCGCCTTCGGATTCATCCTCGCGGTGGCGACCGGCTACTGCCTGACCCTGCCGGTCAGCGCCAAGCCCCTCGCCATGATGAGCGAGGTCGACGCCCCGACCTTCGAACCGCGGGACCTGCTCAAGCTGAGCGCAATCCTGCTGCCCTTCCACGCCGTGCTGTTGCTGGTCTTCGCGCTCTGGATCTGGCCGTCCCTGGGACTGCCGCTATCCGGCGGGATCTAGCCCGGACACGCCTGCGAAACCCGAAGCGACATTAAGGAAAAGGAGTAATCGCCATGCGGATTCTGATCGCCCCCTCCGGTTTCAAGGAAAGCCTCAGCGCCGAGCAGGCGGCCGAGTGCATCGAGACCGGCGTCCGGACCGCCCTGCCCACAGCCAGGGTGACCAAGGTGCCGGTCGTGGACGGCGGCGAAGGCTTCACCCAATGCCTGGTCGGGATGACCGGCGGCCGGACCCACCGCGTCCAGGTCACCGGCCCGGTCGGCGCAGCGGTCGACTCGCACTTCGGCTTCCTCGGCGGCGCCGAGCGGAAGACCGCGGTGATCGAGATGGCCGCCGCGGCCGGCCTGCGTCTGGTGCCGGCGGCGCGCCGGGATCCGCGCTTCACCACCAGCTACGGCGTCGGCGAGCTGATCCGGCACGCCATGGATGCCGGGGCGGAGCGCATCGTCCTGGGCTGCGGCGACTCCGGCATCAACGACGGCGGCGCCGGCATGGCGCAGGCCCTCGGGGTCGGCCTGCTGGACGACGACGGCCGGCAGATCGGCTTCGGCGGCGCCGAGCTGGCCCGGCTGCGCCGCATCGATCTTTCGGGCCGGGATCCGCGCCTCGACCGGATCCGGATCGAGGCGGCGGTCAACTGGCACAACGTCCTCCTGGGGCCGCGCGGCGTCGCCCGGGTCTTCGGCCCGCAGAAGGGCGCCACGCCGGAGATGGTCGTGGAGCTGGAGCAGGCGCTGGAGACCTACGCCGCGGCGATCCGCGACGACCTCGGCATCGAGGTCAGCCAGGAGCCCGGCAGCGGCGCCTCCGGCGGGCTCGGCACCGGCCTGGCCGTCTTCCTCGGCGCCAGCCTAGAGCCCCGCTACGACGTGATCCTGCGCTACTTCGACCTCGAGGCGCAGGTCGCGGCGGCGGACCTGGTGCTGACCGCCGAAGGCCGCCTCGACGGCCAGACGCCCTACGGCAAGGTGCCGGCCGAGGTCGCGACCCTGGCGAAGCGCGCGGGCATTCCCGTGATCGTCCTGGCCGGCAGCATCGGCAAGGGCGCCTATGCCAACCTGAAGCACGGCATCCACGCCTACATGAGCATCATCAAGCACCCCTGCTCGCTCGACGAGGCCATCGACGACGGCGAGAAGCTGCTGTCGCACGCCGCGGAACACGCCGTGCGCATGGTCCACATCGGCTACCTGCTGCGCAGCGACGGCGTGCCCTTGGCCCAGGCTTCCTGAGGCTCCAGCGTCCGCCGCCCGAGCTCGACTAGGGCCTGGGCCGCGGGTCGTCGCGCAGGATCGCGAAGAGCACGTGGTCCTGCCAGCGGCCGTTGATCTTCAGATAGTCGCGCGCGAAGCCTTCCTCGCGGAAGCCGGACTTGGCCAGGAGCCCCCGGCTCGGCCCGTTGTGCGGCAGGCAGGCGGCCTCGACCCGGTGCAGGCCGAGGCGGGCGAAGGCGAAGTCCAGGGCCGCCGAGATCGCCTCGGTCATGTAGCCCTGGTTGGCATGGGGCCGGCCGATCCAGTAGCCCAGGCTGGCGGTCTGGGCGACGCCGCGGCGCACGTTGAGCAGCGACAGGCCGCCGAGGAGCTGGTTGTCGGCGGCGCGCAGGACGAAGAAGGCGTGGCCCGAGCCCTGGCGCCATTCGCTGGCGTAGTAGCCGAGCCGGCGGTGATAGGCCTGTCGGGTCAGGGCGTCGCGCGCCCAGGTCGGCTCCCAGGGCACCAGGAACTCCCGGCTCTCGGCGCGCAGTTCGGCCCAGGCCTTCCAGTCCCCCGCCTGGGGCGCGCGCAGGTAGATCCGGCCGGCTTCCAGGCGCAGCTGCCGCGCCGAGGCCGGGTAGAGAAAACGCAGGAACATGCCGTGGCGGCCCCGCGCTCAGGCCAGGGAACGCGCGAGGTCCTCGAAGGGCCGGGCGCCGTTCAGGGGTCCGAGGCTGGCCAGGGTCGGGGTTCCGGCCGCCAGGCGCGCGGCCAGGTCGCGCACCGCCGCGACGTCGATGGCCTCGATCTTGGCGACGATCTCCTCCACCGGCAGCGGCCGGCCGTAGATCAGCAGCTGCTGCGCCAGCTGTTCGCAGCGGGCGCCGGTGCTCTCCCGGCCCATCAGGATGCTGGCCTTGAGCTGCGCCTTGGCCCGAGCGATCTCGGTTTCCCCGGCGTCCTCGGCCAGGCGGCGCAATTCGCCGCCGACCAGGGGCACGAGCTCGCCGACCTGCGCCGCGCCGGTTCCGGCGTAGATCCCGAAGACGCCGCCGTCGGTGAAGGCGGCGGTGAAGGAATAGATGCTGTAGACCAGGCCCCGCTTCTCGCGCACCTCCTGGAAGAGGCGCGAGGACATGCCGCCGCCGAACAGGGTCGAGAGCACCGACAGGGTGTAGTAGGCCGGGTCGCGGATCCCCACCGCCGGCAGGCCGATGACCAGGTGGACCTGCTCCAGCGCCCGCTCCTCGCGGTATTCGCCGCCGGTATAGTGCGCTTCCTGATCGCGCGTCTCGGCCTCCGCCGGCAAGCTGCCAAAGGCCTCGCCGGCCAGGGCGACGAAGCGGTCGTGGTCGACCCGGCCAGCCGCCGCGATCACCAGGTTGGGGCCGCGGTAGTGCCGGGCCAGGTAGTCGACCAGGGTGTCCCGGCCGAGCCCGCGCACGACCTCGGCGCGCCCCAGGACCGGGCGGCCCAGCGCCTGTCCCGGATAGGCGGTCTCCTGGAAGTGGTCGAAGACGATGTCGTCGGGGGTGTCGTAGGCCTGGCCGATCTCCTGCAGCACGACCTCCCGCTCGCGGACCAGCTCGGTCTCGTCGAAGCTGGGGTGCTGCAGGATGTCGGCGATGATGTCGACCGCCAGGGGCACGTCGTCGGCCAGGACCCGGGCGTAGTAGGCGGTGTTCTCGCGGCTGGTGTAGGCGTTGAGATGGCCGCCCACGGCCTCGATCTCCTCGGCGATGTCCTGGGCGCTGCGCCGCGCCGTGCCCTTGAAGGCCATGTGCTCCAGCAGGTGGGCGACGCCGTTGACCTCCGGCGCCTCATGCCGGGTGCCGACGCCGACCCAGGCGCCGAGCGCGGCCGTCTCGACCCCGTCGATCCGGTCGCTGGCAATGGTCAGGCCGTTCTCGAGACGCGTTACCTCGACCGTCATGTCGCTTCGGTGCTCCGCTTCACGCCGCGCCCCTGAGGTCCCGGGTGCGGCGGACCACCTCCTGGACAGCGGCCAGGTCGTTGGGCAGGACCTGCAGGCGCTCCTCGCGCTCGTAGAGGTCGGCCAGGCGCGGCGGCAGCTGCGGCCGGACGCCGCTCGCCTTCTCCACCGCGTCCGGGAACTTGGCCGGGTGCGCCGTCGCCAGGGCGACGACCGGCCCCTCCAGCTCCTCGAGCTGGGCCTCGGCCGCGGCTATGCCGATCGCGCTGTGCGGGTCGAGCAGCTCGCCCGTCGCCCGGTGGATCCGCTCGATGGCGGCCAGCGTGCCGGCGTCGTCGAGGCGGTAGCCGGAGAAGAGCTCCAGGGAGGCCTGCCAGGCGGCGCGGTCGAGCTCGAAGCGGCCCGAAGCCCGGAAGCGGGTCAGGGTCTCGGCCACCGCCCGGCCGTCCTGGCCCAGCAGGTCGTAGAGCAGGCGCTCGAAGTTGCTGGAGATCTGGATGTCCATGCTGGGCGAATAGGTCGCCCGCACCTCGTCGATCACCATGGCGCCGCTTTCGAAGAAGCGGGTCAGGATGTCATTGACGTTGGAGGCGACGATCAGGCGCTCGACCGGCAGGCCCATCTGGCGCGCCGCGTAGCCGGCGTAGACGTTGCCGAAGTTGCCGGTCGGCACCGCGAAGCTCAAGCTTCGCTCCGGCGCGCCCAGGGCCGCCGCCGCGGCGAAGTAGTAGACGATCTGGCCCAGGATCCGCGCGCAGTTGATCGAGTTGACCCCGGCCAGCGCGGTCTCCTCGCGGAAGGCCGGGTCGTTGAACATGGCCTTCACCAGGTCCTGGCAGTCGTCGAAGCTGCCCTCGATCGCCAGGTTGTGGACGTTGGCCGAGTCGACCGTGGTCATCTGGCGGCGCTGGACCTCCGAGACCCGGCCCTGGGGGTGGAGGATGAAGATCTCGACCCGCTCCCGGTCCCGGCAGGCCTCGATCGCGGCCGAGCCGGTGTCGCCCGAGGTCGCGCCGACAATGGTGATCTTGTGGTTCTGGCTGCGCGCCGCCAGGACCTCGTCGAAGAGCCGGCCGACGACCTGCAGCGCGTAGTCCTTGAAGGCCAGGGTCGGGCCGTGGAACAGCTCCAGAAGCCAGAGCCGCCGGTCGAGCTGCTTCAGCGGCGCGACCGCGGCATGGCCAAAGTCGGCGTAGGCTTCCTCCAGGATCTCGGCGAAACGCGGCCCGGGAATCGCGCCCTCGACGAAGGGCGCGAGCACGCGCCCGGCGAGATCGGAGTAGCTCAGCCGGGCAAAGCCGCGGATCTGCTCCGGCGAGAAGCGCGGCCAAGCGCTGGGCAGGTAGAGCCCGCCGTCGCGCGCCAGCCCGGTCAGCAGCACCTCGTCGAATGGCAGCGCTGGGGCCTGGCCCCGCGTCGAGATGTAGTCCACGCAGCGGACTCCCCCGGAGAAAACGGCCGCTACTCTAGACTTGGCCCCCCAGCGGAGCAAGCGAGGGCGCGGGCCGATCTCGAGGCCCTAGATTCGGCTTGTCGGGACCGGCCGACCGGGCATAGATCGGCCGCCATGATCCTCCGTCCCGCGACGCTCTCCGACCTGGACCGCCTCCGGCACTGGGACAGCCAGCCGCATGTCGCCGCCGCGGGCGGCAGCGACGATGCCTTCGACTGGGAGGCGGAGCTGCCACGCCGTGTCGCCTGGCGCGAGCTGCTGATCGCCGAGATCGGCGGCCGCCCCATCGGCATCATCCAGATCATCGATCCCGCGGAAGAGGAAACCCGCTACTGGGGCGAGATCGAGGCGGGGCTCCGCGCCATCGACATCTGGATCGGCGAGGAGGCAGATCTCGGCCGGGGCTACGGGACCGAGATGATGCGCCTGGCGCTGGCGCGCTGCTTCGCCGACGACAAGGTGACGGCGGTCCTGGTCGATCCCCTCGCGCGCAACACCCGCACCCATCGCTTCTACGAGCGGCTCGGCTTCCGGCGCGTCGAACGCCGCCGCTTCGGCGCCGACGACTGCTTCGTCTACCGGCTCGAGCGCGGCGGGACTCCTGCGGGGGCCTAGATCGAACCTCGCTCGGATCGAAAAGCGATCTGAGCCCTGGACCCCGATCCCTCGCCCCTCCCCCTTGTGGGGCGCGTACGCGCGGCGCTTCGCGCGGTTGGGAGGGGTGTGAAGCCGGTCACGAGCCCGGTCCTTGGCAAAGATCCTGCGGCCTAACGGCCGCACCCCCTCCTCTCTCCTCCCCCATCAAGGGGGAGGAAGTGTTTGACCCGACCCATTCCGATCAAAACCGGATAGCCGTAGGCGCGCCCTGGCCATTGCCGAGCCCTTCATCCCCACAAACCCGCGGCTTCCAGCCAAGCTTTCCCCGAGAAGCGGCAATGGTTAATGTAAGGGACACAATCTGTCCTTGAAAAAAGGACAATATCTCCCCTTATAAAGGAGGTGGATGAGATGAAGGCCAGCCGCGCGATCTTCGTCCTGGAACCGGACGAGGTGCAGGCCGATGCGCTGCGCCGCTACGCGGAGCGCTATGCCGAGGCCGCCAACTGGCTGATCGAGGAGGTCATGGAAAGCCACGTGACGGATCAGGTTCAGCTGCACCGCCTCTACTACCGGCGCCTGCGGGAGGACTACGGCCTGCCGGCCCAGTCCGCGGTGCTCTGCCTGAAGCACGTCGCCTTCCGGATCCGCCAGCCCGGGCCGACCTTGCCCGTCTCGCCCACGGGTCCGCTGCCCTACGACCGGCATCTGCACAGCCTGCGCTCTGTGGATCGCCTGTCGCTGGCCACCCTCGACGGCCGCGTGGTCCTGCCCTGTGCCTTCACGGGCTACGTCCGCGCGATTCCGACGGTGGCCCGGGGCCAGCTCGCCTTCGAGGAGGGCGACTGGATCTTCGCCATGCGGGCGGAGCTGCCGGACCAGGCCGTGGAACACGCACGAGCGCGAAAGGAGGCACCGATGTCCGACAAGCTGCTGTCCCGCATTTCCCGCCTGGTTTCAGGCGTCGCCCACAACGCCCTGTCGCAGGCCGAGCAGGCCGCCCCGGTCCCGGTCATGGAGCAGGCGGTCCGCGAGATCGAGGAGGCCACCGCCGAGGTCCGCACCGAGATCGGCAAGGCCGAGGCGACCAAGTTCAACCTGGAGCGACGCATCGCCGACCTGGAGGCCGAGCATGACGAGCTCCAGGCCAAGGTCGACCTGGCCCTGAAGGACGGCAAGGAAGAGCTGGCCGAGGCCGGCGTGGCCCGGCAGCTCGACATCGAGAACCAGGTCGCCCTGCTCAAGCGGGCGGTCGCCGACGCGGTCGAGGACGCCGCCAAGCTGGCCGACTCCCTGAACGCCCTGCAGGCCAGCCGGCGCGAGGCCCAGGACCGGCTGCGCGACCTCAGGAAGGCCGGCAACGGCGGCCCCGGCGCCGGCACCCCGGCGGCCAAGCGCAGCGCCGCGGCCAAGGCCGGCGCTGCCATCGAAAAGGCGCAGCGGCTGGGCGAAGACTTGACCGGCGTGCCGGGCGAGACCGGCGAGATCAGCAGCAAGGACCTGGAGGAACTGGCCGAGCTGCACCGCAAGCACCAGATCCGCGAGCGCCTGGCCGTGCAGAAGGCCCGCCTGAAGAAGGGCTCCTGATCGAGCGGACGGACCCTAGACGAACGGAGGACCGAGCGAAGAACGACGAGACCGTGGAAAGGGGGAAAGAGACATGAACACGCTCGACTTCTTTCTGGCGCCGCAGAACGGTCCCTTCACCGTCGCCGCGGTCATCACCCTGGTCATCGCGATCGTCCAGTTCCTGAGCCTGCTGCTCGGCCTCGGCGTCACCGAGGCCCTGGACGAGCTGATGCCGGACCTCGAGACCGACGCCGACCTCGATGCCGACGCCGACATCGACGCGGACCTCGACCTCGGGGAACCCGGGATCCTGGAGCAGTTCTTCGGCTGGCTGAACGCCGGGCGCGTGCCGATGCTGGTGCTGCTGATCGTCTTCCTGTCCAGCTTCGCCGGCACCGGCTACGCCGTTCAGGCCTTCGCGACTGGCTTCATCGGGCTCCTGCCCTCGATCCTGGTCGGGCCGCTGGCCCTCGCCGCCGCCCTGCCGACGACCCGCGGCGCCAGCCGGGTATTGGGCCGGCTCCTGCCGAAGGACGAGACCTACGCCATCACCCCCGAAGACCTCGTGGGCGAGATTGCGACCGTGACCCTGGGACCGGTCGAGCGGGAGACCGCCGGCAAGGCCCGGGTCATGGACGCCCACGGCAACCTGCACTTCGTGCGGGTGCGGTCGGCCCGACCCGACGCCAGCTTCGACATCGGCGCCGAGATCCTTCTGGTGCGCCGCGAGGGCAGCGTCTTCGAGGCCATCACCCCGCCCGCGATCTTCAACGCTTAGGCGCCGCCCCCGCGCGGCACCGGAGAGGAGGCAAACATGGACTACGGTTCTGTGAGTGACGGTATCGGCCTGATGACCTACGTCTACATCGGCCTGGGATTCGCCGTGGCGATGATCGCCATCGGCATCATCTTCGCCAAGCTCTACGTGCGCTCGCCCAAGGACGTCGCCTTCGTGCGCACCGGCATGAGCGGCCAGAAGGTGATCAAGGACGGCGGCGCCCTCAAGATCCCGATCTTCCACGACATCACCTGGGTCAACCTGCGCACCCTGCGCCTGGAGGTCCAGCGCAAGAACGAGAGCGCGATGATCACCCTCGACCGCATGCGGGTCGACATCGGCTGCGAGTTCTACGTGCGGGTCAAGCCGGACGTGCAGTCCATCGCGCTCGCCGCCCAGACCCTGGGCGAGCGGACCCTGCAGAGCGAGAACCTGCGCGAGCTGGTCGAGGCCAAGTTCGTCGACGCCCTGCGCGGCGTGGCGGCGCAGATGACCATCAACGACCTGCACGAGAAGCGCTCCGACTTCGTCCAGAAGGTGCAGAACGCGGTCGCCGGCGACCTGGAGCAGAACGGCCTGGAGCTGGAGTCGGTCTCGCTGACCACGCTCGACCAGACCTCCTCGGAGTATTTCAACCCCAACAACGCCTTCGACGCCGAGGGCCTGACCCGGCTGACCGAGATCACCCAGCTCAAGGCCAAGGAGCGCAACGAGATCGAGCAGGAGACCCGCATCGCCATCGAGCAGCGCAACCTGGACGCCGATCAGCGCGCCTTCGAGATCAACCAGGAGAAGGACTACGCCGAGCTCGAGATGAAGCGCAACGTCGCCAACTTCGCGGCCCAGACCCGCGCAGAGATGGCCGAAAAGGAAGCCGAGGCCAAGCGCCAGGAGCAGGAGGCCGGGATCCAGAGCGACCTCTCGGTCCGCCAGCGGCAGATCGAATCCGACCGCGACGTCGCCCTGGCCAACCAGGAGAAGGCGATCATCGTCGCCAACAAGTCGCGCGACGAGTCCAAGGCCGAGGCCGAGGCCAACGAGGCCCGCGCCGAGGCGGTCCGCTCCGAGGAGCAGGTCAAGACCGTGGCCCGCGTCGCCGAGGCCGAGCGCGCCAAGCAGGTCGCCATCGTCGCGGCCAAGGAGGACGCCGAGAAGAACGCGGTCGGCGTGACCGTGGCCGCCGAGGCCGAGCGCGCCGCTGCCGAGGACCAGGCCGAGGCGACCCTGACCGCGGCCCGCGCCCGGGCCGAGGCGGTCAAGGTCGAGGCCGACGCCGACGCCGCCCGCTACACGGTCGAGGCCGAGGGCCAGCGCGGCATCAACGAGGCCCGCAACGTGCTCGACAACCGGATCATCGCGCTCGAGCTCAAGAAGGCCCTGATCGAGGTCCTGCCGGAGGTCATGGAGGCCGCCATGAAGCCGGTCGAGAAGATCAAGGACATCCGGGTCATCGACATGGGCGGCGGCCTGAACCCCGGCCTGCCGGCGAACGCGAACGGCGGCGGCAACGGCAAGGGCAACGGCGCCCTGGCCGGCCTGCCCGGCGGCGGCGCCGGCAGCCTGCCCGACAACATCGTCCAGGCGCTGATGAACTACCGCATGCAGGCGCCGCTTGTCGACGAGCTGCTGGGCGAGCTGGGCTTCGAGCCCAAGGCCGGCCTGAACGGCCTGGTCGGCAGCCTGTCCCAGCAGGTCAAGGACGCCGACGCGGCGCCGAAGACCAGCGACACATCCTCCAGCGCGAAATCTCGCGGTGGGCCGGAGGACTCTCAGCCCCCGGCCTAGGTCTCAACAGCTTTCCCCTGTTCCGCGAGACACTCGGACCCGCCAACCGGCGGGTCCTTTTTTTGCCCCTCGGGTCGGCCAAAGACCTTGGACGGCGAAATACGGAACCCGCGATGCCGGCTGCTCTTGGGATACCCGGACGAGCAAACTCAGGCGCCGGCGCCGTCCGGCCCGCTGTCGCGGACGGTCGCCAAGCAGACCGTCATGAGCTGCAGAAAATAGGCCCGGTCCTTGGGACCGCTGTCCTTCTCGGCCTGGGCGATGCGCTCGAAGAGGTAGGCGGCCAGAGCGTGCTCGTTGGTCGGATAGACCCCGGCGCCCATCAGGTCGCCGACCATCCCGGCGGCCGCCTCCGCCGCCCTCGCGCCCACCTTGCCGATACCGCCGATCGCCATCTCCGCCTCCTCTTCGCTGCGCCACCGGACTGTCTAGATGTTGGCCCACCCGCGCAGCAGATCAAGCCACGCGGCGACCTACCCCAGGTAGCGCGCCTGGAGGTGCGTCTTGAAAACCGCCGGGTCGAGCGGGCGGCCCGTGACCTCCTCCAGCAGGGCGTCGGTGGACAGGCGCGCCGCGGCGCCGTGGACCTTCTCGCGCAGCCAGGTCATGAGCGGCGCGAAGTCGCCGCGGCCCAGGGCCTCGGGAATCTCCGGCACGGCCCGCTTGGCGGCGTCGAAGAACTGGGCGGCGGCCAGGGCGCCCAACGTGTAGGTCGGGAAATAGCCCCAGGCGCCGTCGTACCAGTGGATGTCCTGGAGGCAGCCCAGGCGGTCGTCCGGCGGGCGGACCCCGAGCAGCGACCCCATGCCGTCGTTCCAGGCGCCGGGCAGATCGGCCAAGGCCAGGTCGCCGGCGATCAGGGCCCGCTCCAGGCGGAAGCGCAGGATCACGTGCAGGGGATAGGTGATCTCGTCGGCGTCGACCCGGATCAGGCCGCGCTCGACCCGGTGATAGTGCCGGATCAGGTTCTCGACCTCCCAGGCGGGCCCGTCGGCGCCGAAGGCCTCGCGGGCCAGCGGCGCCATGAAGGCGATGAAGGCGGGGCTGCGCGCGGCCTGCATCTCGATCAGCAGGGACTGGCTCTCGTGCAGGGCCATGCCGCCGGCCTCGCCCACCGGCTGCAGCCGCCAATCCGCCGGCAGGCCGCGCTCGTACATGGCGTGGCCGGTCTCGTGCAGCACCGCCATCAGGCCAGAGAGGAAGTCCGCCTCGTCGTAGCGCGTGGTGATGCGCACGTCGTCCGGCACGCCGCCGCAGAAGGGATGCAGCGAGACATCGAGCCGGCCGTGGTCGAAATCGAAGCCGATCGCCGTCATGAGGCGCCGGCCGAGCGCCTCCTGGGCGTCCCGGGCGAAG
>JAAUYI010023870.1_pt1 | contig 12669 bp, 11 predicted proteins | sample 7278041 | NCBI WGS metagenome assembly JAAUYI01 (sample SAMN14350216, study PRJNA611818) | marine sediment metagenome | isolation source: surface marine sediment (0.6m) | place: French Polynesia: Moorea | collected 2018-08
CTGATACTTACCGATGGCTCTTAGGCCGGCCGGCCGTGACATTTTTTGTACTTCTTCCCGGAGCCGCAGGGACAGGGATCGTTCCTACCTATCTTCTCCCCGTCTCTTTTAAAGGTCTGGGGGTTCTGTCTCTCTTCACCGGCCGCTCCCTTATTGAGCTGCACCTGCTGTTCCTGCTTTCTGCGGCGCTCCTCCTCAAATTTATCGACATCGTCCTCCTGGACAACACGAACACGCATGAGTGTCGATACAGTCTGAATCTTCACCGTTTCGATCATGGAGTGGAATAAATTAAATCCTTCCTTTTTGTACTCATCCAGCGGATTTTTCTGGCCATAGCCACGCAGACCTATCCCCTCTTTCAAATGATCCATGGAAAGTAGATGGTCCTTCCAATGATTATCCACCATTTGTAGCAGGATTACTCGTTCCAGGTGACGTTGTGTCTCTTCACCATTGTTTTCCAGCTGAGATGCATAGGCCTGATGAACCATCGTCTGAATCTTGTCGCGAAAAGAATCTTCGGTAAGATCTTTCCTGTCCTCCTCCGACCAGTTGGGCTGGATGTGGAAGTATTCGACCATACGCTCCTCAAAACCTTCCCATCCCCAATCCTCAGAAGAAAGCTTATCTTGGGCGAACTCATCGACAACCGCATCGTTCAGGTCAGCAATCATATCCTGTAGGACATCGGTGACATTCTCGCTGCCGAGTACCTCACGGCGCTGCTGATAGATGATTTCCCTCTGTTTGTTCATTACATCATCGTATTCAAGCAGATGTTTACGTATATCGAAGTTGTGCCCCTCTACCTTCTTCTGGGCATTTTCGATGGCTTTGGAGATCATGGGATGTTCAATTGGTTCATCTTCTTCCATACCCAGTTTATCCATGATGCCGCTGATTCTGCCAGATCCGAAGATTCGCAGAAGGTCGTCTTCCAGAGAAAGAAAGAAACGGGAAGAACCCGGGTCTCCCTGTCTGCCGGAACGGCCTCTCAGCTGGTTGTCAATTCGCCGGGATTCGTGCCTTGATGTACCAAGAATATGGAGCCCGCCGACATCAACTACTCCTTCGCCCAACTTGATATCCGTGCCCCGACCCGCCATATTGGTGGCAATGGTCACCTTACCCTTCTCCCCGGCATGAGCAATTATCTCCGCTTCCCGTTCATGTTGCTTGGCATTGAGAACTTCATGGGGAATATTTTTTTTCTTCAACATGGCAGATATCTTCTCAGAAACATCAATGGAGATGGTACCAACCAGAACGGGTTGTCCTTTTGTATGTTTCTCAGTGATTTCGTTGATGATAGCCTTATATTTCGCCTTGATATTCTTATAAATTACGTCGGCGTAATCAACTCTAACCATGGGCATATTCGTCGGCATGATCGCCACATCAAGATCATAAATCTTCTTGAATTCCGGGGCTTCCGTATCTGCCGTACCGGTCATGCCAGCCAGTTTGCCATACATCCTGAAATAATTTTGAAAAGTAATGGAGGCATAGGTCTGATTTTCCCGCTCAATCTTTACTTTTTCCTTGGCCTCCAGAGCCTGATGAAGACCGTCGCTGTACCTTCGGCCCTCCATGGTCCGTCCGGTAAATTCATCAACAATAACGACCTGACCGTCTTTAACGATGTAGTCGACGTCTTTCTTAAAAACAATATGCGCCTTAAGGGCCTGATTCAGATGGTGGAGCTGCTCGATTGAACTGGGATCATAAAGATTGTCCACCTTGAGCAGCTTTTCGCCCAAGGCCACACCTTCCTCGGTGAGGGCAACCTGTCGAGCCTTCTCATCGAGGGTATAATGGTCGTCTTTATTGAAATGTTTGATAACCTTATCGACGGTATTATACATCTCCGTGGAGCTATCGGCCGGACCGGAGATAATTAGAGGTGTCCGAGCTTCATCGATGAGAATGGAGTCCACCTCGTCGACAATTGCAAAATTGAAGTCGCGCTGGCAGAAGTCCTTGAAGTCAAACTTCATGTTATCGCGAAGATAATCAAAGCCGAACTCGTTGTTGGTGCCATAGGTGACGTCGGCATTATAGGCCTTGCGGCGCTCTTCATCTTCCATACCGTGTACGATTTTGCCAACGCTGAGGCCGAGAAAACGATAGACCTGGCCCATCCATTCCGCATCACGGGAAGCCAGATAATCGTTGACCGTTACCACGTGTACTCCTTTCCCGGTAAGCGCGTTCAGATAAACTGCCAGCGTTGAGGTCAGGGTCTTTCCCTCACCTGTCTTCATCTCAGCGATCTTACCCTGGTGAAGAATCATACCGCCAATAAGCTGAACATCGTAATGACGCTCACCAAGTACGCGGCGTGCCGCTTCCCGGATGACCGCGAATGATTCCGGCAGCAGATCATCGAGCGATTCACCATTGGCATGCCGCTCCTTAAACTCGCCGGTCTTTGCCGCCAATTCGTTATCATCAAGAACTTTGATTGATTCTTCAAGGCCATTAATTGTATCAACAAGGGGTTGGAGCCTTTTCAATTCACGCTCATTCTTGCTGCCAAACACCTTGGTGAGAACTTTTTCGATCATATCTTCAGGTAGTATTGAGTAGTTTTTTTATTATTGTGATAAGAACAGAATTATAGGTCACTCCGCGTATACATCAAGGCCTCTTCATCACAATCGGGAAACATGTGGCAGTTAATACAATCACTCCAAATCTTATGGGGCAGTTCTCGCTTGTCAATATCAACAAATCCAAGTTTTTTGAAAAACTTCGGTTGATATGTCAAGGTAAAGATTTTGGTTATACCCAGCATATCGGCTTCCAGTAAACATTGTTGCACCAATCTAGCGCCGATTCCCTTACCTTGATGTTTTTCATATACGGCAAGAGACCGTATCTCCGCAAGATCCTCCCAGGTGATGTGCAAAGCACAGACACCGAGAATAACATTTTCTTTATCCACATAGACAACAAAATCACGCAGCCGATCATACAATGAACTTATCGAACAGGCAAGCAACAGTCCTTGCTTTGCAAAACGATTGAGAAGAGAATGGATTTCTTTGACATCTTCCATTCTGGCGTAGCGTATCATATCTACTATCCGTGATGATTTTGAGGTACAACATCCATATTCCAGAGGAATTAAGGGAGAGTGAGCCTGAGTATAAATAGGTCATCATCTCCTGGTTGCAGTTACGATAATCAATTAGGGTCGATGTTTTTTCTGGTTGGAAAGATCGACGATATCATGCCCGCCTTCCATAGTCGTCACCGGGTCAAGAGAAGAAGGCATGAGTAGAGACTGTCCGGTCCAGACGCCAAGGAGGAACATCCATAAAAAAATACAAAAACACACCACACCAACCCCGGCGATTGCTCTACGAGTCAATTCAAATTTATACTTCTTGACCTGCTTTCTCTTTCCTGCGGCCATAAACCTACATCTTATCGGGTGCCGACAAACCAACAAACTTGAGTCCGTTGGCCAGAACAATCCTCAGAGCATTAACCAGGGCGAGGCGTGCCTGACTGAGAGGAATATTCTCTGAAATTACTTTATGTTTGTTATAATAGCTATGAAATTGTCCGGCAAGTTCAATCAGGTAAAAAATAACCCGATGTGGTGCCAGATCAAGAGCTGCTCCTTCAATCATACCCGGAAATGCCGCCATACTTTTAAGCAGCACCAGATCCTCTGGTTGATCAAGAAGAGTTGGCTCAATGTCGGCAAAGGGAACGAGGGAGACACCTTTTTCCTCAGCCTGACGTAGAATAGAACAGAGCCTGGCATGACCGTATTGGACATAATATACCGGGTTTTCCTGACTTTGCTGGGTTGCTAGACCAAGATCAAACTCCAGCTGGCTATCAGCTTTGCGCATCATGAAAAAGAATCTGGCAACATCGACACCGACGAGGTCCAGCAGTTCATCCACGGTTACAAATGTCGCCTTTCTCGTTGACATTTTCACCTGCTTCCCATCTCGGGTGAGGGTAACGAACTGGTGCAACAAAACCTGAACCCTGGTTTCATCATATCCCAGCGCCTTTACACCCGCCAAGACATCCGGTACCGTGGCGATATGATCAGCACCAAATATATCAATCAACCAGTCGAAATTACGCCTGAACTTCTCCCGATGATAAGCGATATCGGGTAATCGGTAGGTCGGCTCACCGCTGCTCTTGATAATGACCCTATCCTGCTCCTGGCCAAAGACGGTGGTTTTGAACCAGGTGGCATTATCCTGTTCATAGACCAATCCTTTTTCCCGGAGATCAGCAACCACGGAATCAATGTGACCGTCGGCATACAATGATTGCTCATTAAAATAATTATCAAAAACTATCCCCATACGGCCTAGGGTGCCGGAGATATTTTCAAAGATAAGTTGCTCGGCCTTCTCCTTAAATGGTGTAATATCCGTAGTATCTTTGAGCGAATCACCGTGTTCCGATACCAGTGCCGACGCAATTTCCTTGATATATTCACCCTGATAACCATCTTCCGGAAATTCGGCTTCCAGACCAAGTTCCTCCAAGTATCTTGCCCGCGTCGATTCACCCAGAACCCGCATCTGCCGGCCGGCGTCATTGTAATAGTATTCCCGGTAAACGGAGTGCCCCGTCTTTTCCAGCAGCCTGGCAATACTGTCACCCAGGATTGCCTGGCGGCCATGACCAATACTCAACGGTCCTGTGGGATTGGCGCTGACGAACTCCACCATTACCCTTTTGCCCTGGCCTATCTGTGATCTGCCGAAACCATCCTGGAGGTTCGTCACGGCTCCGATCACTTCATGCCATCTGGCAAGTTTAACGTAAATATTAACAAAACCCGGTCCAGCGATTTCGACGCTGTCGATGAAGTGACTATCCTCTGTTAAATATTCACTAACAACAGCGGCAAGTTCACGGGGGCTGCGCTTTTCAATACCTGCCAGCACCATAGCTATATTGGTGGAAAAATCGCCCTGGCCTTCTCTTTTAGGCACTTCCACGGTATATTTGCCCGCTCCGTTGTTGCTCCATTTGCCAGCCTTAACGCCCCGGTCAAAGCAATCATCGAGAATTGTTTTCAGTTGTGATCTGATCATTTTAGACTCGTAAATACCTGTATATTGTAAATTGTTCGGACCGAATGGAAATTACCTTTAAGCTCGAACCAACATTTATCTGCCAAGAATATTATAGTTTTCTCATTAAATATAATTAGTTATGGTATTCTCTTTGATTATTATTGCCGATCATGCATAGTACTTCATAGCTTATCGTACCAATCCACCCGGCTATCTCATCCGCGGTGATTAACTCTTCACCCTGACGCCCTAAAAGGACGGCCTCATCACCAACACCTACGCCATCAATCTCACTTATATCCACCATGCACAGATTCATGCAAACTCTGCCTCGGACCGGTGCCCTTCTACCGTGCAGAAGAACTTCTCCACAGTTGGAAAGTTTCCTGGAAAAACCATCTTCATAGCCAACCGGCAGTACCGCGAGCCTCGTCGGTTTTGTGGTAACATAGGTATGACCATAACTTATACCTTGCCCGGCAGGGATTGTTTTTACCTGGACGACACGCGTAGTAAATGACATTACTGGACGCAATCCGTCCTCGGGGATGTGATTCCTTCCTTCAGGATAGTAGCCGTATAAAGAGATTCCACAGCGTACCATATCTTCTCGCGTTGTTGGCGAATAGAGAGTTCCGCCAGAGTTGGCAATATGTTTTACCACTTCGTTTCCGGCAGGCAAATGTTTTTGAAATTCTTTGAATAGATCATAACATTGCTGGGTAGTTGCCGAGGCTGCATCATCGGCACAGGGAAAATGACTTGCTATACCGGCAAGGTGGGTACCAGGTGCTCGCTCAATTGCGTTAAGAATATTGTCTATGTCGTGGAGTTGCACACCAAGTCTACTCATCCCGGTATCAACCTTGAGATGGACTCCGATCGAACGGCCTTGTTGTTCTGCTGCTGAGGAAAGTGCCTCAATGGAAGCGAGGTCATACACTACCGGCGTGATTCTGTGTTCTACGAAATAATGAGCATCGGCTGGGTCGAACCCAATCATGGAGTATATTTCGCCGCTGATCCCACTTTGTCTCAAGTAAACGGCTTCGGGCAATTCAGCCACGCCATAAACCGTACATCCTGCTTTGGCAAGAGCATGTGCACAATCTACCATGCCATGACCATAACCGTCAGCTTTGACCATGGCCAAAAACTCTGCTTCCTCTGCCTGTTTTTTTAAAAAGTTATAATTGTGGCGAAGCGCCGTCAAATCAATGTTAACTCGATTAAATGACGATGGTTGCATTAAAGATTCACCTGACATTCGGGGATTTGTTTTTTACAAGCATACCTATTTTTTTAATAACCAGGCTCGCCAGCCAAGTCTGCTTGATAACACCAATGACCAACCAACGGTAATGTAGATGAAACCATTGATCTCCAACGGCAAAGGTGACCTACGCAGCAGATATCCAAGCATGATCATGATAACCACCAGAGCCCATGTTTTCAGAGAATACACGCCTCCGAGACATGAACCGTCCTTAAGTTGTCTGATCCGCTCTATACTGGTTTTGGCTGATTTATCAAGAATAAAAAGTGATTTCAAGCATCCAAGTGCAACAGCCGGAAGGGTAATCCAGCTTCTCTCCACAGCAGCCAACCAGATAGTTCCGCGAATGAGCAATCCGGAACCGATTAAGGTCCACAGTGCTGCCGCCAGGAATAGATGACTTGTCGTCGAGCCTCCTGGTTTCATGCGCCTCAGTATATTACCCAACGCTATTATCCTTTGCAGCTCTCCATAAACGCGATAAGCCCATCTCCAAGAGGAGATGGGCTTATCAAACTACCTGAATACCGGACTACTTACATCTCGGTGACGGTGATTGCATCGTCGCTGCAAACCTCAACACAGGTTTCACATCCGAGACATTCTTCTTCTTCCACAACCTCAGATTTACCATCTTCCATTTCGAAAACCTGGGCAGGACAAGCAGCTACACATTCTTCACAGCCGGTACATTTTTCTTTATCAACAACTACTTCAAACATAATACACCTCCAAAAAGGAATTAAAAAAATATAACTGAAAAGTTTGAAACTTTTCTTCCGTATTCTCAATTTGCACGTTCTGTTCTATTAAATGAGCCGTATTTTTTTGTCAAGAGAATTCTCATTACTGGGTGCCTTGGACAAGCACACTCCATTTCTACCGACCACGATGGTAATATAATAAAGGTTATCGAGAACACTATAATATTGATAATTAATACTGACAGGTTGTATCAGTAATGTTTATTCCATAAATAATTGCGAAAAAATACGCGAGTGACTAGAATTTGAGCAATTTGCAACGCGATGTCGCAGAAAGATTAACCTTCGAATTAACATACTAGAATAACTGTTTTGCTTGTGTGAATATTACTATTGCTCAGTCTTTGAATTCGCGTAGACAAAACAGGAAAGAATTGACTCGATAATTTTGAACCTACACTGGCATGACCATGACGAAAAAGAAAAAACAAAGTAAAAAACAGCTAATAGCCCAAAAAAATGAAATGGCAATGATTGAAGGAATTCTCGAGGGAAGTCCGGACGGCATTGGTGTCGTCGTCGTCCGTCTCGATTGCGGCTGTCGTAAAATGGCGGCTGTTGCTGCCGATGGCGAGCCAGCCTCCAAGGTAATTATTTACCGGGACGGGGCTGAGTCGGTATGCGACCTTTGTAAGGACGATAACGGCGCCTACATGCGCGTTACCGAATCTTTCATCCATTGGGTTGAACCGGAACCCGACGATGACCAGAAAAAAAGCATTCAGCTCAAAGTATTGGGATCAGCACCACATTAATACCGAGTATGGTGGAAGAATCATTTTTATTTTCTTTTCGCCCAGTTTCGACAGCAATCAATGAATCCACTCGCCCATTCCGGAGTACCACCCACATGGACATGTGTGTAAAGTGCCAAGACATTCTTATACTGTAGTCCATCTCTGCCGTCGGCAAACCCTTGGCCCCGTTTCATTTTAAGGACTAGATCGGCCTCTTTGCCCCGCCATTCAAGAATAGTTGAGTACCTGAATTCGTGACCTTTGACAATTGTTCCCAGACGGTAGTAGGGATTATCTTTTTCGACGGTAAAAATAGAGTATCCATGCGCCTGCGGCCTGGTCGACATACCAAAACGTACGGGAAACACTCCCGTCAGTTCATACTCTTGGTCATCAATTTCTATTGATTCCCCAAGGTAAATTAAACCGCCACATTCAGCATATACCGGCAGACCTTCTTCCACCGCCTGGTATAGAGATCTTCTGAAGGCATTGTTTGCGGCCAGCTCCCTGGCACTTGTCTCGGGGAAACCACCGCCAATATAGAGACCATCAAGCTCAGGCAGACCAGTATCGGTAAGCGCATTTATGGGGATGAGTTGGGCACCCTCTTTCTGTAATGCTTCAAGATTCTCTGCATAGTAAAATTGGAAAGCTGCATCCTGAATAACGCCAATGCGCAAAACGTCAGTTTCTTCATTTTCTTTCAATACCGGTTCTAATGGTTTTTCCTGCATAGGGATGTCTGCCATAATCCCTTCGACAGCATCTGTATCTACTGAGTCACGAAAGATTTCAGCAAGAAATTCTAAAGCTTCGGCGCTTCCCGAATACTCCTGGTACGGTACTACTCCTAGATGTCGCATGGGGAAAATATCCCGCTTCAATCGTGGTATCACTCCCAGCACCGGTATTCCCGTCGTTTCCTTGACTGCTTCACTGATGAGATCACTCTGTCTCTTGGTGGCAATGTGATTGAGAATTACGCCCCGGATATCTATGCGCTCATCGAGGTTTTTGCAGCCGAGAACCATGGCTGCAACCGTCCTGGTTGTTTTCGTACAGTTGACCACAAGAATTACTGGCAGACGAAGAGATATTGCCAACTCCGCAGTTGAATAGCCACCGCTGGCGTTAACTCCATCATAGAGTCCTCTATTGCCTTCAACAACAACCATGTCCGCTCCCTGGCTATACTTCAAAAACGCCGAGCGGATCGTTTCATCGCTCATCAAATACGGATCGAGGTTGTAACATTTAGTCCCGGCAGCCAGAGCCATCCAGCCTGCATCGATATAGTCCGGACCCTTTTTGAACGGTACGACATTCATACCCTTTCGCGCCAGATATGCCGTCAATCCAACGGATGCGACACTCTTTCCCGAGCCACCGGCAAGTCCTGCAATAACTATCCCTTTTGTTTGCATGCTGCCTTTATATCATCGTTTTTGTTTGAAAAACATGTTTTTTCGATAAATCACTTCTAATGAGATGATTTCCCCTGAAGTGACCATACTGAATCATAGAGAGTATTGAGACGTTTTTCCAAGTCATCTCTATACTCCTCCAGGTCGTTTGCCTTTGCCTCTGCTGGCACCATCATGGGTTTGCCATAGTAAACATCGATTGTACTGAATGGTTTGGGCAATATCAACCTGTCCCAGGTATTGAAAGTGAAGTATCTGTTTGCCGAATACGCCATAGGCAGCACAACACCACCGGTTTTGCCGGCAATGAGAAGAGGACCTGACTGCGCCACCTTGGCCGGGCCCTGACTTCCGTCAGCAACCAGGCCACAGTTTTTACCGTTGCGCAACTCCCGGATCAACTGCTTGGCAGCCAAGGCACCATTCCTGTTACTCGAGCCTCGCACTACTGAAAAATTCAGTTTTTCTAAAAGCTTCGCCAGATACTCTCCATCTTTGCTACCACTGACCATGATCACCAATGGATTTCTTCGGTAAACCGCGAAAATCCCCAAAACGCAATAATGCCAACAGGTTCTCACCACTGGGCTGCCACTTCGTTCTGCCTCTTCACACCAATTTGTATTATGCCGCCGCACTTTGCAGGTCGCATACCAAAGGCGCACCACTACCGCAACCAGAAGCGGCAGAAGAACAAGATTGAGCCGCCTCCCCAGTTTATTTTTCATTTTAACTCAATCTCCAAATAGCGTAGCGCCTTGATTTTATCACGAAGTTCAGCAGCCTCTTCAAAGGCAAGTTCTTTGGCTGCTCTGTTCATCCTTGCTTCGAGTTCCTGTATATGTTTGTCGAGTTCCTCAACCGACTGAAATGCTGGTGACTCCTCAGCTGTCTGCAGTCCAGCATCGGACTGTTCCATAAGGTAACCCGATTCATTCAAATATTGATGAATGGTGTCTTTGACCTGAGAGGAAATGGTCTGAGGGGTAATGTTATTTTTACGGTTATGCTCCGCCTGAATAGCCCTTCTTCTCTCCGTTTCTTCAATGGTCTTTCGCATTGAATCAGTTATTTCATCACCATACATGATTACCATTCCATCGGAATTACGGGCAGCTCGACCGCAGGTTTGGATCAATGATCGTAGAGATCGGAGAAACCCTTCTTTGTCGGCATCAAGTATGGCAACAAGGGACACTTCAGGTATATCGAGTCCTTCACGCAGTAAATTAATACCGATGAGTACGGAATACTCACCATTACGCAGATCGCGGATGAGTTCAACCCGGTCGAGCGTTTTGATATCCGAATGGAGATAGCGAACCTTTACGCCAAGCTTTTCATAATACTCAGTGAGATCTTCTGCCATTCTTTTGGTGAGCGTGGTAACCAGCACAGCCTCATTCCTAGCCTCCCTAATGCGGATTTCAGAGAGCAAATCATCAACCTGTGATGAGGCAGGCCGAACCTCAATGCGCGGATCCATAAGGCCTGTTGGCCGAATAACCTGCTCGACGACCCGACCACCGGACTGGTCCAGTTCATAGTCGGCCGGTGTTGCAGAGACATAGATAACCTGGTTTATCCGCTGGCGAAACTCATCGAATCGCAAAGGACGGTTGTCCAACGCGGAGGGCAGGCGAAAACCATAATCCACAAGGGTTTTTTTGCGTGAATAGTCACCATTGTACATGCCATTCAACTGAGGCACACCGATGTGTGATTCATCAATAAAGAGCAGATAATCCTCGGGAAAGTAATCAAGCAGGTTCGGCGGTGGTGAACCTGGTGGTTTGCCAGTGAGGTGTCGACTGTAATTCTCAATTCCCGTGCAGTAACCAAGTTCTTGAATCATCTCCAGATCGAACATGGTCCGCTGTTCAAGACGCTGTGCTTCGAGCAATCGCTTTTCATCCTGAAAAAATTCCAGCCGCCCTTTGAGTTCTGTTTTAATTGTCTCCATGGCTCTGTTGAGCCTGTCCTTGGTGGTTACAAAGTGACTGCCGGGAAATACAGTATACTCTTCCAAGCGCTCAAGTACGACGCCACGCAATGGATCGATAACTGCGATAGAATCGATGGTATCACCAAAAAATTCAACTCTTATGGCCCGGTCCTCTTCGTGTACAGGATGGATATCAATTACATCCCCCCTTACTCGAAAAGTTCCTCGATGAAAGGAAGTGTCATTGCGCTCGTAGAGCATATATACCAGACGGCGGCTAACCTCCTCCATTGGGTAGTCACTGTCACTTTTGAGGAAAAGGTGCATATTCTTGTACTCATCCGGCGAGCCCAATCCGTAGATGCAGGAAACAGAAGCCACGATCAGGACATCCCGGCGAGTCAACAATGAACGGGTGGCAGAGTGGCGCAACTTATCTATGACATCGTTGATGGAGGAATCCTTTTCAATGTAAGTGTCCGACTGAGGAACATACGCCTCTGGCTGGTAATAGTCATAATAAGACACGAAGTATTCTACGGCATTTTCGGGAAAAAGCTCTTTGAACTCCGAAAACAACTGGGCAGCAAGAGTTTTGTTGGGAGCGATTATTAACGTGGGGCGTTGAACACTCTCAACGATTCTTGCCATGGTAAAAGTTTTACCCGAGCCGGTAACTCCAAGAAGCACCTGACTCTCTTCACCTCGAAGTACTCCTTGTGATAAGCGTTTTATGGCATCCGGCTGATCACCGGCTTCTTCAAAGGGGGCGACTATTTTAAACGGTTTATCCACACCACATCCTACAAACTATCTTTTTGCTTTTTCCACTCATACAACCAGTAAAAAGCTATGAAATGTATGAACTTTTTTCGGGTCGATTGCACTCAGCTTCTGCACGCAAGCACCAAGGCACTGACTGTAAACCAGATAATAAGAATTGTCAGTCGAAATGTAAGGATGAATTGCTTTTATAGGAAAGCTTGTTTGACGAAGGTAAAGAATCTTAATTTTTAAAGGGCTTAAGAGGTAGCTTAACGGTGAATGTGGCCCCCTCGTTCTCAAGGGAAGAAACATGAATATCACCACCGTGGCCGGCTACAATCCCGTAGGAAACCGATAGTCCAAGTCCTGATCCTTCGATCTCTGATTTGGTTGTATAAAAGGGTTCAAAAATCAATTCTTTCTCAATTTCGGTTATACCAATACCCGTGTCACGCAAACTGATATGTACATGGTTTGCCTGCGCATACGTTATCACTTCTAGGCTACCGCCCCCGTCCGTCATGGCGTCCACCGCGTTGATTATCAAATTGAGGAATACCTGAGAGATTTGATTCTTTGATACCAACAGGAAGGGAAGGTCAGAATGATAACTTTTTCGCCAAGTAATATTGTTATTCTCAAAATGCTGTTTATAGAAAAGCAATACATTATCGAGTATTCATCTC
>JAAUYI010059029.1_pt1 | contig 12669 bp, 9 predicted proteins | sample 7278041 | NCBI WGS metagenome assembly JAAUYI01 (sample SAMN14350216, study PRJNA611818) | marine sediment metagenome | isolation source: surface marine sediment (0.6m) | place: French Polynesia: Moorea | collected 2018-08
CAGTTTTTTATATTACAAGACGAAACATTTAATCTAAAAACAACGGTTTCAGCACTTACTTCCCAACCCAATGTTAAGAAATTTTAAATACTGAATCGGTGTTCTAGTGTTTCCCGAAGCGGGAATGGAGGCTGCTGACTCTTTAATTATGCAGTTTTTGCAAATAACTTCAGGTCTAACTCCAGAAAACACCGCTGCAACTTTTCATCTCCAGTCGGAAGTGATTTCTCTTTTGGCCGAGATCGGAGTAATCGTACTGTTATTTGAAATCGGCTTAGAATCCAACCTTAAGGAATTGATGGAAGTTGGTACTCAGGCCCTTACTGTGGCTATTATCGGGGTCATAGCTCCTTTTGCTGCGGGAACGGCGGGACTGATGATTATTTTTAATGTTCCTGCTATTCCTGCGATTTTTGCGGGCGCAGCCCTAACCGCTACCAGCATCGGCATTACCTCTAGGGTACTCTCAGAAATGGGTCAGCTAAATTCTAAGGAAGGGCAAATAATTTTAGGGGCTGCGGTCATTGATGATGTCTTGGGGGTAATTGTCCTAGCGGTAGCAGCCAGTTTAGCCAAAACAGGAGAAGTTGATGTCAGTAATGTTGTTTATTTAATTATTAGTGCTACAGGATTTTTAGTCGGGGCTATTTTATTAGGTAACATTTTTAATCAAAGCTTTGTCAAAATAGTCGATATTGTAAAAACTCGCGGTGGTTTAGTCGTCCCCGCTTTTACCTTTGCCTTTGCCATGGCATATTTAGCCACTACCATTCACCTGGAGGCAATTTTGGGAGCATTTGCTGCGGGATTGGTTTTAGATGAAACAGATAAACGCAAAGAGCTTCAGCGTCTAGTCGAACCAGTATCTGATATGCTCGTCCCGATTTTCTTTATTGCGGTAGGTGCAAAAACCAATTTAAGCGTACTCAATCCTCTAGATCCTGACAACAGAGAGGGATTAATTATCGCTGCATTCTTAATTCTGGTAGCTATTATGGGCAAAGTACTAGCAGGATTTACAGTGTTTGGTCAGCTAGACCTCAATAGGCTGGCTATTGGCACTGGGATGATTCCCAGAGGAGAGGTAGGCTTAGTGTTTGTTGCGGTAGGCTCTTCTAGTGGTGTGTTGACTTCATCTTTAGAAGCAGGCATTGTAGTCATGGTCATTGCCACTACCTTTATTGCTCCCGCATTACTCCGCGTTGTCTTTGAATCAGATGATACATCTGAAGTTACTTCAGAATTGGCTAATGCAGTCGAACCTGTAGCCAAGTCCTAAATTTCCAGACTAGCTATTAAACCAACCTCAAGGCGGGCGATCGCACTCAAGGATCGCACTGAGGATTAGTACTGCCGTTGTGCTAATCCTTTTTTTTGCCCCCTGCTGTGTTAACTACAAATTCGGGAACTAAATCGGGGGCTATATTGGCTTCAATCAGTCCTGCCGAACTGTGGACGGGGGCTTCACCAGGAATTAACTCGCCCGTATATTCTTCTTGTGGATCTGTTGAAGGTAGCCAACCTAAAAATGGCAAGGGCAATAATGTTGAAAGGTTAGTCAGAGTTACCAACAGCCATAGTTGGTCGAAATTAGTTTCTGTAACTCCCAACCAAGAAGTCAACAATGCCCCTAGTTCGTGGGATAACAAGCCCGACAAGTTCCAGATCGACATCAGTAGAGCAAATAATGTCGCTTCGACTCCCTTGGGGCAAAGACGAGCGGATAATACTAGTACGGGCATCCAGGTAATTTGCCCGACCACAGTTAAGATTAGACTATCTCCCAGACTAAACCAATGGTCGTCAATACCCAAAGCACGATTGGCATGAGTAACTAACAAGAGAGTGGTCATTCCCAGGGCTGCTGCAATCACAGTACTCCAGCCTAAAATTTTCCGAAAGGGAACATTTTTGAGATAGCGTTGAAATAGGTAAATACCGACTAGAGAAGCCAGACTGGTAACTAAACGAACTCTACCGAGAAATTCTGGTGAAAATCCCAATTCATTGGTGCTAAAAAAGAAAAATGCCGAATCAGCAGTAGGAGTAGCTTGCCAGACAAACAGAAAGGCGATGGGTAGCCAGACTTGCCTTTGTTTGACTGCACCCCATAACTGCTCGATTTGTCCTTTAACGGGGGAAATTGCAGTTTCCGAATCATTGTAAGTAACTTTTTCTTCGGCAATTAGCCAAGCAACAGCAGAGACAATTAAAGGAAAAGTAGCGGTGATTTCAAATACTTGATTGACACTGAGATGTTCTAGGAGTAAGCCACTAAAATAAGCAGTCATTAATCCTCCCAAAGCCGAAAATCCCCAGGATAAAGATTGTAAAGAACCTGACTGTGCTATCGATTCTTTTCTCGCTCTTTCCACGATTAAAGAGTCTACAATCACATCGCTAACCGCAACAGATAGAGAAGTTAACAAAATTACTAAAGTGGCTGTCCACGCGCTATTGACTAAAGTGGCTAGAGCCAGCCAGGATACAGTCCCCAACAAGCCTGAAAGGATGAGATAAGGTCGGCGACGATATCCTAATATGGGTAAACCATCGGATAAAAAGCCAAATAGTGGTTTAATAATCCAGGGTAGAGAAGAAATACCCGTTAAAGCTGCAACTTCGGCTGGAGTCAGTCCCAAATCGTCTTTGAGGAAAAAACTTACCGCCAAGCGAGCAAGTCCCAGTATGCCCTGGACAAAATAAACTGTAAGAATGGCAAATAACTCAGGAGTAGGTTCGTTACCAAATAGAACTTTTTCTTGGATTAATTTTTTTAAGCCTTTGACTTCAAAGGAATCAGCAATCATGTATTTTATTTAAGATTTATAACTATATTTAATGATAAGCAATCTTACTGCTAAAAATCCTCCACTTTAAGTCTGAGTTTGAAAATAAATTATGAAAATTAGCCAAAAACATCTAATAAGTCTTGCTTTCGTAGCGATCGCGATCGCCTTCATCTTAATTAATTTTACTTATACCCCCGTTGCTTTTGCTCAAGACACTCAATCTTACTATCGCCAAAAAGCGATTCACAACCCAGATGGTATCGGTAAATACTATATGAACCGAGAAATTGCTAGAGTAATGGGACATCAAGCAATGATGTGGCTAGAGCGAGACAGTAGGGAAAGAGAAGAAAAGCCAGAGATGACTGTCGCCAGGTTAGAGTTAGAACCCGAAGACATCGTAGCCGATATTGGTGCTGGGACTGGTTATTTTAGTTTTCGCATTGCACAACAAGTCCCTGAAGGCAAGGTATATGCGGTAGATATTCAACCAGAAATGTTAGAGGCGATCGCTTTTCTCAAACAAGAAAATAATATTACTAATGTGGAAACTGTTTTGGGAGCAGAAGATAACCCCAACCTACCTGAAGAAAGTATCGATCTGGCTCTAATGGTAGATGCCTATCATGAGTTTGCCTATCCTAGAGAAATGATCGAGGGTATTGTTGAAGCTCTCAAACCAGGAGGAAGAGTCGTTTTGTTGGAATACCGCAAGGAAAATCCGATGATTATGATTAAACCCCTCCACAAAATGACCCAAAAGCAAGTAAAAAAAGAACTCAAAGCCGTAGGATTAAAATGGCAGGAAACTAAAGAGTTTTTACCAGAACAACATTTCTTAGTTTTTACTAAGCCTATATAGTTACTAAGTCCAACAGTGATAAATCTTCTTACGCGACGATTAAAAGTTCACTATAGCAATTCTCAAAATCACGAGGTACAGTATTTTTCCCCTTTCTCTTTTCCCTTTTCCCTTATACCAAATACAACCGAGGTGTATCTCACCAATACGAGAAACGCTATAGAGTGAATTCTGACAAGAAATTAATTTAACTTTGTTTGATTTACCAGTACATATTTCATAATCATTGGCTGAAGCGTAAATTGGTTTTGATTTGTCTCGGGAATTATTTCAATTAGCGATCGCTTTTTTAAAGAAATTAGAGTAGGGAACAATTTTGTCAAGCTTACTTGAGGCTTGAGGTATTGCTGCAATTGTTCTAAAATCATCGGTTTACGATTAGTTGCGAGACTAAGCATAATCTTTTTTTCTAAGTCTGATAAACGTTTAAAATGATCGCTCAAAAGTCTTTGGAAAACAATTGGCACGATCACCCCTAATTCTGTATTTGTTCCGAGAAATTTGACTATATTTCCGCCAAACAACTCTTTAATAGTTGTTGACACTAGCTTTAATGCCAGAGGGTTGCCTCCGTAAAGCTGGGTCAATTTGTGCCAACAGTTAGAGCAAGTTAAACCATAGTCTTTGAATATTTCTTGAGCTGCATCTCCCAGACTACCAAGTTGTATCGAATCAATTTTATTGCCCCGAACAAATAACATATTTATCGGTTCATCCTGACTGGTTAGCATTAAACAGCTTTGATGAGATTCTTCTGCTAGTCGTTTAATAAGTTGACTATAGTTTTTATATCTTTCTTGATAAAAACCAGCTAGATGATTAACCCCCAAAAGAGCTTCCAAACCATCCAAAATCAATAGACATCTCGAACAACGCAAGTACTCGATCGCCAAAGAAATTTGCTCGTCGATAGTAGTGGGTACATTATTACAATTGAAAAACTCCAGTAAATCTCTCAACAAATCTTCAAGCAATGGCGCGTAAACTAGATTGCGCCAGACAATATACTTGAATTCTGACAAATTTTCTCGAGCAAACTTCACTGCCAAAGCAGTTTTGCCAATTCCCCCCATGCCTAGTAGAGTTATTAGCTGATATCTGTCTGCAATAATCTTTTTTTCTAACTGTGCTAATTCTGTTTCTCTGCCATAAAAATTAGACACGTCGGGTGCTTGATGCCAATCATGTTTTGACTGAAGAACTTTATATCCTGATGCTTCGAGCCATCGAGCAATATCACGCCAATTTTTGATTGTATTGAGATTGCGATTTGTTAGGATTTCAACGTAGCGATACAACCCCTTGCTTAATTCCACACTTAAAGATCTGCATGTCCAATGAAGTTCAACCGCGATCTTTTTGGGAGGATAGCCGCAGAGCAAGCCACGCAGAATCACTTTTTCAGTAGGGCTAAGTTTTGCTTCTCTGGTTGTGTTAGTTTGTTTTGCTTGAGCTAGTTCTGAATATAAATTTTCTAAATTCCAGTTATCTGCTGCTTCTATAAATAATCGATTTTCAACTAGCATAATACGTTACTTCTCTAGAGCTTTGTCAAAAGCTCATGACATTTATAAAGAATTTATAAATGCCTACGCTTGTTATAGGCGGTTTATGCGTATTGTCTGCCAAAATTTGATTGTATTTTACAAAACTTTACTTTTTATCGGCGTACTCGATTCGACTTAGAACTGCTGTCAGAAAAAATAACTAACTATATATTTAATTTTTTGATGCTTTTAGGTGCTTCAGTATCTTAGACTGTACAGGGAAGTTGACTAAGTTGCTCAGAAAGCCAAAGTTCAAATAGTTCGTTGAGCAGTCTTTGGCGCATTGATTGATCCAACTGTGCGGGAATCGCTTTTTCCAGTCTAACGATCATCTGCCATTCTCCGTGAGCAACAGGGCGAATCTGACCTGGTTGGCTAGTCCAGAGAATTTTAGCTAAAGCCGAAGGTAAATCTCCTAGCTCAATTGGACCTACAAAACCACCAGTTAAAGATTCTGGACCTGAGGAAAATTCTTGAGCTAATTCAGCAAAAGATTGTTCTTTTTCTTGAAGCCGAAAATAGAGTTCTTGGGCAAGTTCTAGTCTCTTAGTCCGAATGAGAGAGAAAACAACTCGATCTAACTGCCCTTTACGATGGATAAAGTAAGCTCCTAGTTTGGCTCCCCAAGTTGCTTGTTTAAACTTCTCAATTTTTAATTTGCGGATAACCAACGCTTCTGTTTGCTCAAGTGTCAGACAATGATCTTTAAGCCAAGAATTATGGTCTGAATCCAAAGCTAAACCATTTTGCTGATAAAACTGCTCCACAACCTGACCTTTTTCGGCAAGAGTACAGTTTATTGATTCAATAGCTTGGTCGATTAAGACTTCACGCGACAACTTAGACAGTATTTGATAGTCTGCTAATAAAGGAATAATTTTGTCAGCCGTAATAGTTTTGTTGGCAACTTGTAAACTTGTAGTCATACTCGAAAAGCTCCTTGGTAAGAGGTTATCAGACGGTCACGTAATTTTGATTGTCAGATGATACCCCTACCTTGTTAGATTGGTTGTTAGATTGTTGTGTTCAGTTTTTAGTTTTTGAGGCTGCTTAGGTGCATTCTAGTTGTCATATTCTTCTAAAGTAATCGAATGCTTAGTGCAGACGGTTCAACCTCAAACAACCTCAAAACCATTCTCTCCTAAAACTAAACCACTCCCAGGGTCAGACATCGAACTGCTATTGGTTGGTTCAAAACCATTCTCTCCGAATACTAGATCGACATCAGACATACTAGAATCGCTGCCTATTGCCATAACATTGCTGCCGAGAGATTGAGTTTGTTGAATATTATCAATTACCAATGCAGAGTCTACAATAGCATCGCCGACATCCACCACACCAAAGCCTATAGTATAGGTTCCAGCTGTGGCAATGGAAAATGTTAAATTTTGAGTATCAGTTTGTTCGTTAAACTCATCTACATCTGGCGCAGGAACAAAAGTTGCTCCAGTGTCTGCTAGTTCTAAGGTAAAACCATTGACGGTTAAAAATGCTGTATCATTAAACGTGGAACTGGGTGTAGCCTCGTTAGTCAAGAAGTTCCAATCAAAGCTCACAATGTCACCTGCTTCTACGGTGAATGTTTGTTTAATGACAGAACCTTCTGTAGCATCGCCACCGACAAGACCGTCTAAAGAACCAGGTGCCAAATCTAAAAATTCTTCTAGGTCTGAGTCTACTACTGAACCACCAGCATCACTATAGCCATTAGTCAGTAGTGCTTGGTAATTACCATCACTGGGAAAAATTCCCAGATCGTCTGTTTCGATACTAGTGTCACCAATGGTTCTCCAGTTTTGGAAATCTCCTGTTTCGAAACTACCGTTTTCAATGATACTAGTAGAGCTAGCTAATAAACTTTGACCATTAGCAGAGCCTTCACGAACAGATAAGTCATCCATTTTAGATTTTCCTCAATTGTTTTGTTAGTTACTGTTGCATTCTCAGGTTGACCGAGATACCAAGCTAGGAAATGATTGGAAGTGCTTTTAGTAAATCTTGCTACTCTCAATCGTTCCTATGCTGGAAAATGCATGTCATTCATGATAGTGAGCAACACAATATGAATTCACCTAATGGGCGTTAGCATTTAATTAGGTATTTGGTTAGGTTTTTTGTTCTCTATTTCAAATGTTCAAAAAATTGATGTTGGACACATCAGGGAAAATTTGTGCCACAAGCTTAGTTAATTGATGTAATCTAGGTATTTAATCTTGCTCATCATCTACCAGCTATTTATCGGTAATGCAAATCAGAAGAAGAAATCCCAACCCCAAGGTAAATACAGGAGAAGTAGTCTATCAATCCAAGATTCCTGACTCCCAACCAAACAATATCTTAGAAGAAATTGTCTGGCATAAAGAGGTAGAAGTAGACAAAATGCGCGATCGCCTGCCTTTGCTGAAGTTACGCCAACAGGTACAAGATGTTGCTTCTCCTCTGGACTTTTTGGCTGCATTACGCCACGGTCAAACCAATCCTGCTTTAATTGCCGAAGTTAAAAAGGCATCTCCCTCTAAAGGAGTAATTCGAGCTGATTTTAACCCCGTGGCGATCGCTAAAGCTTACGAGAATGCTGGTGCAAGCTGTTTATCAGTGTTAACGGATGAAAAATTCTTTCAGGGAAGCTTTGACAACTTAAGTCTTGTCAGACAAGAGGTAAAACTACCCCTGCTATGTAAAGAGTTTATTATTTATCCCTATCAGATATATTTTGCCCGTGCTAAAGGTGCGGATGCGGTATTATTAATTGCTGCAATTTTAGAAACTAAAGATTTAAATTATTTCGTTAAGATCGCTAAAGCCTTGGGGATGACTCCTTTAATTGAAGTTCACACTCTCGAAGAACTAGACCGAGTACTGGCGATCGAGGATGTAGAATTAATTGGGATTAATAATCGCAATTTAGAAGATTTTTCGGTTAGTTTGCAAACTACTTGTGAGATCTTTGCTGCTAGAAAAGAAGTATTAGAACAACGTAATATTTTAGTCGTTAGTGAATCTGGTTTGCATAGTCCAGAAGATATTAATACTGTCAGAGAAGCAGGGGCTAAAGCAGTTTTAATTGGGGAATCTTTAGTTAAGCAAGAGAATATCGAACAAGCGGTAACTACTCTTTTTACTGACTAAAAATTTAAGATTAATTATTTTGTTTGTAAAAAATATTATCTAAATAAACTCGACTACAAGTATCATAATCCTCTGCTTCTAAGCCTTTGTCCTGGCTCCAATTTTGCATCATGAATCAAGATATAGAAGCATTAATCACTCTGTTTAGATCCCAATAAGGATGACAGTCTAGATATTTAAGCAGAGATTTATGCAGTTCGCTGTTAATTTTTGCTTCTAGACTGATGCAATATTCTTGATTAATTTGATTAATTGAAAAATAAACTATAGATGTCCTATTTATATTATTTATTCAACCACTTTAGACCTGGAAAACATCGACTCGTTGCAAAGTGAAATTAATGAGATTTGGTTATTGTAGTAGGTGTAATTAAATCTAAAATAGCCAGATAAGTAGCTCCACTTAATTAAACATAAAACAGCTAGTAGTAGCACGTCTAGTTTAATTTGTTGGGTAGTAAAAATTGAATAATGTAGTTTGGGAAATGCCCACTCTACTAAATTAACCCAGCTTACTGATCTAATCAATGAATAGTTTAACTCCAGAACAACAAGCAGCAGCCTATGCACCCTGTAGCGTAGTAATTACGGCGGGGGCTGGTACGGGGAAAACTCATATGTTAGCCGAGAGATACCTGTATTATCTGCGGGAGAGAAACTTATCGCCTTTAGAAGTAGTTGCAGTTACCTTTACAGAAAAAGCAGCTACAGAATTGCGATCGCGTATTCGAGCTTTGGTGAGTCAGCAGCTACCACAGCGTTTAGATTTGTTAGCGGAGTTGGAAGCTGCTCAAATTAGTACTATTCATGCTCTTTCGGCGCGTATCTGCACCGAACATTTTCAGGCGATCGCAATTCCTGCGGATTTTCAGGTTTTAGACGATCTCGAAGGGCAAGTATGGTTACGAGATGAGTTGCAAACGGCATTAACTCAACTATCTCCAGAGGTTTTTCAAACTATTCCCTACTCATTGTTACAACAGATTTTAAATCAATTGTTGGACGATCCTTATACTGCAACTAAAGCCTTGCGTCGGGGTATCCAAGACTGGGAAAAATTAATTGCCAAAGCTCGAACTGAGGCGGTTAAAACCATAGTCAACGATCCTGTCTGGCTATCTAGTTGGGCGATCTTAGAACGAGATCGGGGTAAACAGGGAGATAAATTAGAAGTAATTCGTCAGTCTGTACTAGAGGCGATGGCAGATTTAGAAGATGCAGAAAATATTGATAGTGCCGTTGCAACTATCGATCGCGTCAACTTAAGGGTTGGTAGTAAAAAGAATTGGCAAGCTGATGGACTCAAGAGAGTTAAGGAGGCTTTAAAAGTTTTGCGCGAGTGCGTCAGAAGAGTTACCAGTCAGGGGTTGTTGAGTTTAGAATTAGGCGATGCTGACGAACAACTCAAGTTAATGCTTCCTGCTTTAAGCGAAGCCTATCAAGAAGTAAGGGGTTCTCTCAGTCGTCTGAAGTTACAAAGAAAGGTACTTACCTTTAGCGATTTAGAGATATATGCCTTGAAAGCTTTAAATTACCTTCAGGTGCAGAATTACTATCGTCAGCGATGGCAGGTATTTTTAGTAGATGAATTCCAAGATACCAACCCCACCCAAGCAGAGTTACTCAATATCCTAACAGCCCAGGCAGAATTAACTATCGTCGGGGATATCAAACAGTCTATTTATGGCTTTCGACGGGCAGATATTCGAGTATTTCAACAGTTTCGCAGTCGCATTTTAGCCAGTGGCGGTAAGGAAGTAATCCTCAGTACTAGCTTTCGCACTCATCAAACTCTAATCGATCGCTTTAATCAAATATTTGCCCCCTTACTCAAAGAAAATCATCAGGATTTAAAGGCTTTTCGCCCTGCAACCCCGATCCAGACAGAAGCAGAAAATAACTATGATTACTTGCAAGTATTAACTATTGGCGATCCCTTTTCTGAGTCAGGAGAAGAAAAACCCCCTAAACCTAATAAAGCCCAACGTCAACGGGTAGAAGCATACTGTTTGGCAGAAAAAATTAAGCAGATGCTAGATAATAAAACTCCTGTCTTCGATAAGCAAACCAAAAAGACTCGCCCCATCAAAGCAAAAGATATTGCCATCCTCACTCGTACTTGGCAACCCTTAGAAATCTACGGCGAAGCTTTAGCAGCCCTGGGTATTCCCGTCGCGCCAGCAGGAGGTGGAAACTTATTAGCTACCAGAGAAGCCAAGGATGCTAGTGCCTTACTGCGTTTTTTAGCTAATCCCAGGGATGATATTGCTTTAGTGGCGGTGTTGCGGAGTCCTTTTTTTGCTCTGGGCGATCGCCTTTTATTTCAAATACGCCAATCATTTAGTCAGCAAGACAAAACTACCGAGGATAGCTGGTGGGAGGAAATCCAAACAGTTCCCTTTCCTGAATTAGAACATCCCCTTAAGGTGTTAAAGCAATTATTAATTGCCAGTCAGTCTGAAACACCATCCCGTATCTTACAAATTAGCGATCGCCTCACGGGGTATACAGCCATAATTGCCAATCTAGCTGGTGCAGAACGCCGAATTGCCGACTGGCAGGGCTTTTGCGATTTGGTTAAAAATTTGCAACAGGATACTTACGATCTATTTGCAGTGGTGCGCCGTCTCAAGCGTCTCTACGAACAAGAAGTAGCCCTACCCCGCCCTGTATTAACTGTGACTAACGCCGTCTCTTTGATGACTATCTTTGCTGCCAAAGGTTTAGAGTGGGCTTTGGTTATAGTTGCCGATCTGAGTAAAGAGCGTCCTAAATCTCATCCGCCAGTATATTTCGATCCTCAATTGGGAGTAGCAGTAAAAAGCAAAGACGATCTGGGAGAAGCCCAAAAACCAGTACTCTATAGTTGGCTGGAATATTTACAAGAGCAAAAAGAACGAGCGGAAGCCTACCGTGTATTATATGTCGCTTTAACTAGAGCTAGAGATTATCTCATCTTAAGTGCTGCCGAACCCTACAAGGGAGAATTAAACCGTCTGCAAAGAGGTTTAACTGCTGCCAACATTCCTACCACCACCATTCCCTACACTGAGGCAAAAGCCATACCTCCCATCCCCCAAACACCTGCCATTCCCTCTCATTTACCGTCCCTATTACTTCACTCAATGGGTTCTGGGTTATCACAACTCCCCGTCACGGCATTAACCGACTATGCTCGTTGTCCGCAAAGATTCAAACTTCACTTTATCGATGGACATCCAGGTATTGGGGAAGGTTTGGCTTCCAGGATGCAGATCGGAACTCTGGTACACAAAGCTTTGGAACACAACATTACTCAGGCACAAGACTTATTATCCTTTGCCGAAGGAGATTGGGAACAAGCAATCTTTACTGAGGCGATCGCGCTGGCGAGAAGATTCTTTCAACTGCCGATCTATCAACACTTTCGTCAGACTGCAATTGTCAAAGAACAACCAGTTAGCCTACAGCTGGGTAAAATAACTTTTAATGGAGTCATCGATCTTGTCGGCAACAATTGGATACTAGACTACAAAAGCGATCGCCTTCTTCAACCAGACGAGCATCGTTTTCAACTTTGGGCATATGCTCAAGCCTTACAATCTCCCCATGCCCATATCGCCTACCTACGTCACGACTATATCCATAGCTTTAGCGTCACAGAACTACAGGCGATCGCTCCCCAAGCAACTAACCTAACAGAACAAATCTATCGAGGCGACTACACCGCCACCCCAACTCTAGAAAAATGCGCCGTCTGCCCCTACATCGCCTTCTGCAACGATGCCATGATTTGAGCATACGGATAATTGGTAACAAGCAGATAACGAGCGCAGCAGGACAAAAAATAAACTGTAGACTTGCGAAGCTATAGAGAAAAAGGGTTTCATAACAAGTAACCACACTTATTTCATAAAAACCTATGAATCAGGTTAACTTACTTCGTCAAAGACTGAAACCTCTATTGGGATGGCATGGTGCACGCCTGAGTTTTCTAGCTCTATTTATTATTGCTTTACTCAGAGTCAAAACAATTAATCTGATGGAATTAGCTACTGGTTTTAGAAGTCATGCTAAAAGTGAGTCAAGTTACAAACGGCTACAGCGATTTTTTCGTCCCGATCGATGTGAAACAGGATGCGATCGCTCCCGCTCGTAGTTGCTTTGATAGATATTCCACAACCTTGGGTTCTAAGTACAGATCGTACTGAATGGTCATTCGGTACAACTCGTTTCAATATCCTGATGCTAGAACACCGATTCAGTAATCAGTTTTTTATATTACAAGACGAAACATTTAATCTAAAAACAACGGTTTCAGCACTTACTTCCCAACCCAATGTTAAGAAATTTTAAA
>JAAUYI010028957.1_pt1 | contig 12666 bp, 12 predicted proteins | sample 7278041 | NCBI WGS metagenome assembly JAAUYI01 (sample SAMN14350216, study PRJNA611818) | marine sediment metagenome | isolation source: surface marine sediment (0.6m) | place: French Polynesia: Moorea | collected 2018-08
ATCGCATGACGCACTTAGGCATGCCAGATAGCTATGCCTTAGACTCCTAAAAATCTTACCTCCAAGGGAGAATGGTGTCCAATCAGGGATTATTCATGCAACAAAGCCACCCAAAATTTTAAGTTAAATGACTGTAGAGCGTAAACGTTTAATTATTGAAATGGGCATGGGAGTAGACCAACACGGTCAAGAGCCTACTGTAGCAGCAGCCAGAGCAGTACGTAATGCTATTGCTCACAATGCCTTGCCTGGGGTTTGGGAAGTGGCTGGTTTAAGCCATCCCCAACAAATGATTGTCGAAGTCAAAGTAGCAGTGCCTTATCCAGAGCAAGTTAGAGAAGAAGAGGTATTAGCTGTCTTACCTTTCGGACAGAAAACCCTCACTGTAGAGAATGGCGGTATGGTAGTTGAGGGTCGAGCGATAGCCGAACTGGATGATAAAAATGATGAAATGCTAGTTGCAGTTGCTGCTGTAACTGTTTTAGTTGAATCAAATTAGTAAAGTATTACGTATTGGTGGAGGTCAATCACCGATTTCTACGTCAAGATGATTAGTAAAGATGCATTCAGGTAAGAACCATGTTTTTCTTTCAAAGCGTCCTCTTGGCATTAGGTCTTCTCTTGATTAATGGGTATTCTGCTTTTAGTGCCACCTTCAGGTACACATCGGCAACAACAGAAACGATATATACAGAAGGCGAGACGACCATAAACGGAGTAACCTATGACGGAACCTTCATTAATTCTATTTTTGATCCCTTTGCCATGATGTTTCGTCAATTTTCTGGTTTGTTTTCCATCACTGATGGGTCATTAGGAGAAGCCGTCGCCGTGGCAGCAGTCCAAACCAACCCGATCGATCGTACCCTATTGGGAGAAGAGGGAATTGCTCGAACCGAATATTTAGCTGACCTACAGGATGTCGCTTTAATTCCTGGGGCAATAACCTTGCCAGAGGGCTTGAGTGAATTTGATTTTAAGTTTATTCCTGCCCCTGTTGCTGGCACTCCCACAGTTTTGGCACAAGGTTGGTCAGTAGAAAAAGTGAGCGAACCTGGAGCCGTTGTTGCTATTGGATTTCTTGGTGGTTTGCTGATGATGGGGAAAGGTTAGGTGATTGCGTGAAAAGACTATAAGCTGTTGTGCATTTAAATTACATAGTGAAAGTGGCAGAGGAGCGGAGGTGCAGAGGTGCAGGGGAGAAAGGATGACTCTTTCTGAGCAAATTGTAAATCATGCCAATTAAGTACCTAAATAAAATTATTTACACATTTTGATGTTAACTAAAAATAGCTGTATCTCTTTCCTGTTGCCTATTCCCTATTCCCTCCCTCAACTGTGTAATTTATTGTGTGTAAGTACTTAAATGCGTATTAGCTTACCAGTTTAAACAGAATATTTTCGATTCGGATTAAAGCCTGTCTGCTTTGTTTATTCTGACTCGGTGAATTCTCTACTTCTACTAAATCTCTCATTACTTTTTCCAGTTACTATGACTATTCGACCCGTTAATCAAACCCTTAATAACCTAGCATTAGCAATTGTTGGGATTAGCTTAACTGCTTCTTCTGTAGTTATCTCTTCGCCAGTGAGGGCTTTAACACTGATTACAGACCGCTCAACCTTAAGAGCTAACGATCGCCTTGATTTTTCCAGTTTGGGAAAGGTCTTTAATCCACTTGCTCCCTCTACTACTCCCGATTCCTTTTTGCCCAATACTTTTTCTGCCACTTCGGATAATGGTTTGGAACTCAACCTAAATATTCCTCCCAGTAACGACCCAGCCAGTACTCCCCCCTTTATCTTTCAAACCACCTCCCTACCTGTAGGCATTCCTACTAACTTTGCTGATGGCGATTTTCTCTTGTTTACGGGAGCCGATCTGAGCTTTTTTCCCTCTCCTGGCAATCCTGGTCCTCTGACAATTGACTTGGCCACTCCCGTAACTGGAGCGGGGACTCAGATCGCTGTAGACGATACCCCATCATTTACTGCGTTCCTCTCTGCTTTTGACGATGGAGGGAACTTGTTAGGCAGCTTTTCCCTACCAGGGACTTCCTCGGGCGCACTAGATAACTCAGCTCTGTTTTTAGGCGTAACTAGTGAAGAAGCTAATATTGCTAGACTAGTCTATAGTAGTGATGCATCTAATCGAGCAATTGGCATCAATACCGTGAGTATCAGTACGAGAACAATTCCCGAACCTTCTGTTCTGTTTGGCTTATTACTAATAGCCACTTCAGGCATCTCTTGGTTCTCTAGTAGTCGACAGGATTCTAACCTGAAAAGATAAGAAGAAGTTTATACCCTCAAACTCATCGAGCATTTCTGTTTGTCTAATTTAAAAGAGTGGAGATTAGAAGCTCTTCTCCTAGAACACCAATTCATTAATCCCAAAAGTCTTGGAAAAAAGGGACAAGGAGGACACGGAAGACAAGGAAGAAATTACCTTGCTCCTTTCTTGGTTCGCACCGCTTTTCTCCCTTGTCTTCCCACTCTCCCTTGTCTTACCCTTCTCTTGAATTTATGAATACTGAATCGGTGTTCTAGCTCCCTTTCTCAGTTTGAAGTACAATATCTCTAACTACTCGACACTCAGGAGGCAGCGAGAGATTTAATGGTGAAGAGTACTCGCCGCCAATTTCTGCAAGCTTTGGGAGGTACTCTGTTGATCGGCCAGTTACCAGTGTTAGCCTCCGAACGCTTACAACTCATCAAGCCCCGACATCTGAAGGTAGGCGATACCGTGGGCTTGATTAGCCCTGGTAGTGCTATTAACCAGTCAGACCTCACAGAGGTCATAGATTTCCTCACTGCTTATGGCTTCAAAGTTAAGGTAGGCAAGCATGTCCTAGACCGCTACGGTTATCTGGCGGGAATTGATGCCGACCGTGCTGCTGACGTGAATGCCATGTTTGCCGACGAGCAGGTTCAAGCCATCTTGACCATGCGGGGGGGCTGGGGTTGCAATCGAATTTTGCCCCTGCTGGACTACGACCTCATCCGCCGTCATCCCAAAATTCTGATGGGCTTCAGCGATATTACGTCGCTGCTGTTAGCGATAATAGCTCGCAGTGGAGTGATTACTTTTCACGGACCGGTGGGCATATCTAGTTGGAATTGGTTTAACCTCAATTATGTCGAGCGGATTCTGCTCAACAAAGAAGCGATTCTGCTACAAAATCTGACTGACCATCGGGTAGAAACGATTACTCCTGGCAAGACAAGAGGGCGTTTGCTAGGGGGTAATTTGTCGGTGCTAACCGCTTTGGTCGGGTCGCCCTACCTACCGACCTGGAAGAATACCATCTTGTTTATTGAAGAAGTGGGGGAAGAAATTTATCGAGTAGACCGAATGTTGACTCAGCTTAAACTAGGGGGAATTCTAGAGCAACTGGCGGGTTTGATTTTTGCTAGCTGCTCTGACTGCGATCGAGCAGAAGATGACGAGCCTACTCTAACCTTGAGGCAGGTTTTGTCAGAGCTAATCGCACCTTTGAGGATTCCCGCTTGGTATGGTTCGATGATTGGTCACATTCCCTATAATTTTACTGTCCCATTGGGAGTGGAAGTAGAAGTTGATGCCGAGGAAGGTACGATTTTAATGCTAGAGCCAGCAGTACTCTAAAATACTCAGTCTTCTAAGTTAACGTCGTAGTTCTGGCTTAGGCTCAGTTCAGTCTGCTTCAGTTCCTGCAACTTCTGTTTGTCTTCTTCTGTAATTACTGCATATTTGTGTTCTAGCTTGATAATCTCCTGTTGGATTTGGGCAAGCTTGAAGCCTACTGTTGCAGCTTTAGTTGTCATAGTGTCTTCACCACCTAATCAAGTTAATTCTGCCGTGTTTTCTCTGGCTTTTCCCTCGCAGAATTGGCTGGCTTCACGGTAACTTTGGATAAGCATAATTACTTACTCAACCTTACTATAACCCAATTAGAGTTACTTAATTGCCTTTATTTTTGACATAATCTCTCAAATATTCATAAGGTTTATTTAAGTCCCCATCAAGGGCGATCGTTCCTTCATAGATCATTTGGCTATCGGTTTGATTTAACTGTAACCACACTTGGGAGATTAATTGATTGCCAAAATCTTCTGAAGCATCGCGAGGCAGTTCATTGGGCAAATTATCCACTGCCATGACATCGATACAGTGACTTTGAAATGGTAAGGTTTCTTTTTCTAATACAGGGTCATAACCATAAATCGGCTCGGCGATAGAAGAAGCTCTGATGGTCGAAGGAATCGAGGAATCTGGGGCAATATCGCAGGTAACATCGGCAATGACCTGAATAGTAAAATCCTTGCGCTTCATATCCTCTTTGCTAAAGAAGACTGGAATACGCTTATCCCAATAGATACCATTAAGCATGATATTCGCAGTATGAGTATAGGGTTCAAAACTAGAAACATATTGTTCGGGATGTTGATAATAGTGAGTCTCATCAAAAGAAGCTGCTCCTTCCTGGCGATACATATCCTTGACCGTTAGTTGTGTATAAACAGGTTCGTCAAAATTTTTCTCTAAAAATGCTTGAGGTGAAACCCGCTTGATTTTCATCAAGTCCAGTACTTCAGTTGCCCCATGAGCAACTCTACCTTCTCCAGTGACTACCAGCTTGATATTAGAAAGAGGTAAATTTTGATAATAAGTCATCGCTTCTGCCCAGTCATGACATTCATGCAGGGGTTTGAGTAAAAATTCTCCCTCACGTCGCCCCCAGGTAAGAATGGCATTATGACCCCCAACAATACCTGCCCAGCGTCCAAAAGCAATTACTCTTTGACCAGAAGAGTCACGCAAACATTCATAATCGATTAGGCGAATTTTTTTTTGTAGAATTGAACGTAATAGTTCCCGATTATAGGGTTGTTTTTTAATCGTATGAGAGAAAAAGAGATAAGTTTTATTCGGCAGCAGTAAGTTTATGGGAACTTCTTTGACCCCTAACAAAATTTCGCATTCGGTCAGATTTTCTGTTAATGGAATACCTTGACTTTCATATTCGGCATCAGTAAAGCACCTTTCTTGACTGGGCTGGACAAATATTTGTAAATCTCGCTCTTTATCTAGCAAATATCGACATTGCTTCGGTGTTAACGGCACTCTAGAATCACTCTTGATTTTGCCTTCTCTAACTATTCCTACTTTCATAATTAATTTTTTGCCCTCTAGTAGTCTTTCAAGATGGTTTTGAGGGATAAATTATGGAAAGATTTTCTTTAGCTTCCAGTTTCTTTTTTCACTGTCAAAACAGTCAGAATTTTTTCGCCTAGATCGGTAATTAACAGACTCCCACCTGCCATCCCTATACCTACCATCATAATAGTTAACTGGTTGCTGCCAAAAATTACTGCTTCAGGTCGAATTATAATGAGCAATAGAGTAGTTAAAGCAGAAAGACTACCCATTAACAATGAAAGCTTAACGCTGTTAGGAGAGAAGGTATACGCGCCTGAATAATCTAATAGGTAAGCCAGAAAGGGAATCCAAGCAGCTGATAGATAAGTAGCGTAAAACAAGAGAATTAAACTAACGATTTCTCCACCTGTGAGGGCAACAGCTAGAGCCAACAGGACATTAATAATTGCGATCGCACATCGATTGCCCGACCACTGGGGGACAATTTCTAGGTCAAAAAAGGTTTTAGTTTGTATTCGCAGGACACTACTACCTAAACCAAGGGCGGGAACTACTAAAGTAAAGATCGCCACGATGCTAAAAGGATGTTTTGTGCCACCACCCACCCAAGACAAAATGTAAGGAATGACTTCTTTGCCATCTAAATTAGCGGGTATAATAGCTGCCTGTTGGGCAACAATAATAGCAGATGCAGGAAGTAAAGCTAGGGCAATGAGCATCACCGCAGCCAGAATACAACTCCAAATAGCAGTACGGACATCTTTAGCACAAACTAAATATTGCTGACACTTCATGTCGAGTGCTACTAGCAACATAGTGGATAGAGAAATCCCAATCCCTTCTACAGCGTCAATTTGCGGTAGGGAAGCCAGAAAGTCTAGGGGCGATCGCGTCATAATGGATAAGCCATGTAATACCCACAAGCTGTAAACTAGGGCGAAAATATTCAAGAACAGTAAGCTGCGCAAAAACCAACTGGCCTTCTCGACAGGAAGCTGAGAAAGCACACAAAACAAAAGGGTTAAAACCCCCATACTAGGTAGCACTGGCACGCCCACTACAGCCAGAATCGCTGACCCGGCCATAATTTGAACTGCCTCGATCCCAATCAGAGACATCCAGGACATTAAGCCAACTCCAATTTTGACCGACTTGCCGTAGCGGTTTCCCAATAGCGTCCAGATTGGCTCTACTTGCTGCCAGTAGAATTTAGCAAGGATTAAGAGAACCAAAAATCCCAACCCAATAGAGACGGCATAGAGGCTGCCCTCTATCCCCTGATTCAGAGCTTGTTCGGCAGTTCCTAGTAAAAAACCCAAACCATAGTGGGCCGATACAAGTAAGGTAGCTAAAGAAAAGACTCCTAGTTTTCTGCCATCAGAACCGATGTTGGCACTCATGGTCATATCAGATCCTGTTAAATAGCGATAATTCCTGGTTGGGGAGAGACAAGGCAGACAAGGGGCAATACTGTTCGGTTAAGAAAAGTTGCTGGGTTGGGAAAGCAGGGGGAGCGGAGGAAGCAGGGGAGCAGGGGGAGAATAAATTATGCTTATCCGAACAGTATTGAGACAAGGGGGACAAGGCAGTTTTTATTCTGGCTATTCAATCGGATTCGATATCAGTAATTTTCTGGCTCAATATTTCTGAAAGATATTCTCTGGTCTCTGACAGATAATTAGGAAGAAACTGAAAAACCACGATAGCTCGACGCGCATTGCTCCGTCGAAAATAGAACCAAGTTGGAATCCTTGCATTTTAGTAATTTTGTTGTTTTTGAAAGGTAAGGTTCTTTAATTCAAATCTTACCTAATCCTACGTAGGATTTTTTCCGTAAGATTACGTAAAAAAGACATTAATTCAGTTAAATAACCTCAATACTTATTGAAACTAGATCGACGATCGCCTGTGGGGGGAAATCTGGCGATCGCGTTTTGACAATCCTGAAATGTTAAGAACAATATCTCTTTAGCAATGCTTAGTTAGGCAACTCATAGGATTAAAGGAGAAATGATTCAGAAGCTAGTGGAGGCAGGGAAAACCGTAAGCGATCGCGAAAACCACGTTGCTCAACCTCTTCTTTTACATGAACCGTTACAATTACGGCAATTTTAACCCTATCTTAATCAAAAGCTTGCCAAGACTTAACTGCTGTCCCTGATTGCTTTCGATAGAATCTTAGTAAGAGATTTTGTAGTTCAAGTTACAAATTGAGGATAGCCAATGACCATAACCACCTCAACTAAGATTAGAAAAAGTCGGTCAGAGAAGATTTCGGACTCCCTCGATCCCCGTAGCGATCGCTTTAACTTTGAACTTTGGAGTAGTGAAGTTCGCCAGCAAATGCTTACTGCCCTTCAGAAACAGTTAAATTCTCGTCGTACCTAAACTTCAAAAGCATGATTCATGTAAGAAGGAAAATTTGTCAGCAGTCTAAAATCGCAAAATCTTTTCATTGTTAATTTATGTCTAGGTAAAAGTAATTCAAAAAAATATGGGCTAAACAGTTGATAGAAAAACCAGTGTTAGAAAAAGCAACAATCTTGGGATTTCCCTATCAACTGGATGAAGAAAACTGCTGGCAGATTTTGCCGAGACAACGAGGAGAAACTTGGCAACTAACCTCAGCAAGAGCGCGATGGATTCTTAGTCTCAGAAATGTTCCTCAACTCTACTTAGATTCAGAAGAAGCGATCGCCTTTTTAGCTATGCGAGCAAGAAGCCGATAGTTATATAGGCAATAATCTATCCTAAAACAGTAGAATTAATTGCGCTACATAAAAGTAAATGAAAACGCCGACAACATCAGCAATGGTTGTCAGAAAAGGTGCAGACATGAAAGCGGGATCGAAACCCAACCAAAAGAATAAAAAAGGTAATGTTGCACCAAGAACACTCCCTAAGACGGAGATGAGTAAAAGACTAATTCCGACTACGAGAGCAATTAGTAAATTTCCTTGAAGTAGATAAGCCCAAGCCACTGCACCTAACCCTAAAATTATCCCCAACAAAGCTCCTGCTATGGCTTCTCGTCTAACAAGCCATAATATTTCCCGTCGGTGAAAAGTTTGAGTGTTTAACCCCCGAATTACTACCGTAGAAGACTGACACCCGACATCACCACCAGTATCGATCAACAGAGGAATAAAAGCTACTAAGACAATCATTTGTCTTAAAAGCTGCTCATGAGTTTTAACAATTAAACTTGCTACAGTTGTAGTTAAAAATGCAGTCATCAGCCAGAAAGCGCGTCGGTGAACTATACTCAGTATGTTGCTTTGAAAGTAATGACTGTCTGCTGGTTGAACCCCACCAAGAGTATGAATATCTTTGGTAGTTTCTGCTTCAAGAATATCGATCGCATCATCAATAGTGATAATACCCACCAGGCGATTTTCTGTATCCACTACAGGTAAGGCTAAGAAGTCGTAACGCTGAATTAGGCGAACTACTTCTTCTTGAGGAGTATCCGTATGAACACAAATTACATGAGGATTTGCCAGTTCACCGATAATTTGCTCTGGTTGAGCAGTGACGAAATCTTTGAGGGAGAGATACCCAGTCAAACAATGCTGATTATCAGTTACAAACAAAGAATAAATAGTTTCTTTGGTTAGTGCTAAACGACGTATGTGTTCAAAAGCTTGAGCGACAGTCCATTCTTCCTTGAGAGAGAGATACTCTGGAGTCATGATGCGTCCAGCAGTCTCAGGTTTATAACCTAAAAGTAAAGCCGTTGCTTTTCGCTCAGAAGGACTGAGTTGTCTTAACAGTTGGCGGACAACTTTTGCCGGTAGCTCGTCAAATAATCTTACTCTATCATCTGGCGACATCCGATCGATAATATTGCGAACATCTTCATGGCTGAAGTCTCTGAGTAAAACCTGCTGTACAGAAGGAGCTAAATATTCATAAACTGCGATCGCTTCATCTTTTGCCAGGAGGCGAAATGCTAGTGCCTGCATTACTTCAGGTAATCCTTCGATCGCTTCGGCAATATCCGCTGGCTGTACTGGTATTAAAATTGCTTTGGCTCCTTCCCAGTTTTCCTGTTCCAGCAAAATTTTTAGTTCAGAGCGAACTAACTGTCGTAGCTCCTGACGTGGATTGAGATTAGATTTAGAAGGGGGACGAGCTTCAGTCAAATCAGTAAATTGTTATTTTAGATATTTATTCTTGATTCAGAAGTTCTTTTTTCGACTAGTTATTTCCCAAGAATTCTGAGTTGCTTAGTATTCTCGAGCTTACTGTCTGACACCTAAATATTATAGAAATGTCTGACCCAGAAATACTACGAATTGCTAAGTAAAAACACGTATTGGCTCACAACCGTTTTTAGAATAGGAGTGGAGGGTCTTAAAATTTCTCAACTGCTAATAGAAATGAATAATCGTGAGCTACCCGCTGTAGAAAGCAGAAAACCCCATCGTCTCTCCTTAAAGCAGCAACCACCTCTGGTGCAAACCCTACACGACCGCGTACGGGGAAGAGTCCGTTACAAACTAAGGGGGCTACAAGGGTCAGCCAATTTACAACAATATTTGGAATTTAGTTTATCTAGGCGATCGGGAATTAATTATGTTCGTGCTAGCTCCTGGTCTGGTAACATCCTGATTATATTTACTCAAGAGCTTAACCCTAAAGCGATCGCTTTGCTCATTGCCACTATTGTCAAAGAATATAGACAAAAGCCCCAACAAGCTATACAGCGTAGTTTTAGAGGCAATCACCACTCGCTGTTACCTCAAGAAGTGAGCAAGCTAACCCCAACCTATTCAGAAACTACCTCCACATCATCGAATCTTATGCCTTTACAATCCTGGCATCTTCAAGAAACAGAAGCAATTTTAACTGAGTTAGAAACTTCTAGGGAATCGGGATTATCTTTAGAGAAGGTACAAGGTAATCTCCAGAAATATGGTGCGAATGTTCTAGCTGAATCTCAACCCCGCTCTGGACTAAGTATTTTTATTGACTACTTTAAATCTGTGCCTGTTGCCCTGCTAACCCTAGCAGCAGGACTATCTGTAGTTACGGGAGGAATAATTGATGCAGTGGTGATTATGGGAGTAGTAGTCATCAATGCCATCCTGGGTTACGCTACCGAAAGCCAATCTGAACGGATTATTCATTCTCTCAAAAGTTTAGTCAATCCCTCGGCTTGGACTATCAGAGACAGTAAATTAACTACAATAAACTCCCAAGAAATCGTCATCGGCGATATTTTAGTCCTCAAACCTGGTAGTTATGTTGCTGCTGATGCCAGATTAATTGAAGCCACAAGCCTTACGGTTGATGAGTCTGCTCTTACAGGAGAAAGTATTCCCGTCCTCAAAACTGCTCAAACTTTAACTGGTAAAGATGTTCCCTTAGCCGAACGAGTTAACATGGTGTATCGAGGAACTTTAGTTACTGGCGGACAAGGACTAGCAGTAGTAGTAGCTACAGGACAATTAACTGAAATGGGACGCATTCAAACTCTAGTAGGAGAAACTACCGTACCCCAAACGCCGATGGAACGGCAACTCGATCGAGTAGGCGGTCAACTCGTCTTTTTATCCAGTGGGGTTTGCGGTCTGGTTTTTGCTTTAGGATTGCTGCGAGGTTATGGTGTAATTCAGATGCTCAAAACCTCCATCTCTTTAGCTGTTGCTGCCGTGCCCGAAGGATTGCCTACTGTTGCTACCACTACCCTAGCTTTAGGAATTGGCAAAATGAGAAGACATAATGTGTTGATTCGTCGTCTCGATGCCATAGAAGCTTTGGGTTCGGTGCAGACTATCTGTCTGGATAAAACAGGGACACTCACAGTCAATCAAATGTCCGTAGTCGAACTCCATACCGATTGCCAAAGAATAGAAATTACCGATGGACAATTTCTGCTGGCAGGAGAACCCCTCAATCCTTATAGCTGTGATGAACTTTTAAAACTCATCCACGTTTCTATTCTCTGTAATGAAAGTAAAGTCAACAACGATCGCAATGGCAAATATGTAGTTAATGGCTCGGCTACCGAAAATGCTTTGATGGAAATGGCGATCGCTGCGGGCATTGATGTCTTAGAATTACAAGGCAAATATCCTCGCTTAGAAATTAAGCATCGCTCAGAAGAGCAGAATTTTATGCGGACTGTTCATACTGTCCATGAATCGCAAAAATTAGTAGCAGTTAAGGGTAGTCCTACAGAAGTATTGGAACTTTGTTGTTGCCAACTCAAACAAGGTCAGCAAATTCTTCTCACTGAAACAGATAGACAGGCGATCGAAGTAGAAAACGAGCGCATGGCAGGTAAAGCTCTCCGAGTGTTAGGTACTGCCTATGCCCATATCGATGATGTGGAATGCTCAGAAAGCCTCATTTGGTTAGGATTGGTAGGTATGGCTGACCCAGTAAGACATGGGGTCAAAGAGTTGATGGGTTCTTTCCATCAGGCAGGAATTAAGACAGTAATGATTACAGGAGATCAGAGTCCCACTGCTTATGCTATTGGCAAGGAATTGAATTTAAGTCAAGGAAAGCCTTTAGAAATTCTCGATTCAAATCACCTAAATAATCTCGACTCCGAAGTAATGAAAGGATTGTGCGATCGCGTCCAGGTTTTTGCCCGGATCAGTCCAGTTAATAAACTGCAAATCGTTCAGGCACTCCAGCAAGCAGGAAAAATTGTCGCTATGACTGGAGATGGAATTAATGATGCGCCAGCCCTCAAAGCAGCAGAAGTAGGCATCGCTATGGGTCATGCTGGAACCGATGCAGCTAGAGAAGTAGCAGACGTGGTTTTAGAAGATGACCGCTTAGAAACTATGATTATTGCCGTGAGCCAAGGGCGGACAATTTATAACAATATTCGCAAATCTGTCCATTTTCTCTTATCTACCAACCTGAGCGAGATTATGGTCATGCTGTTGGCTAATGGAGTGGGATTGGGACAACCTCTTAATGCGATGCAATTGCTGTGGCTTAATATGGTAACTGATATCTTTCCTGGTTTGGCATTAGCCCTAGAACCTCCAGAACCAGAAGTACTTCACGTACCGCCTCGCTCTCCCGAAGAACCAATTCTCAATTCTCAGGAATTCCAACGGATTATCTCTGAGTCAAGTGTGTTGTCTGTAAGTACTATGGCAGCCTATGGCTATGGTATTGCCCGCTATGGAATTAGTCCCCATGCTAGTTCTATTGCCTTTATGAGCTTGGTTACGGGTCAGTTAATCCATGCTTTAAGCTGTCGTTCTACTAAACCTTTAAGTACGCTCCAGTTACCACCAAATCATTATTTAACCTTTGCGCTTGGGGGTTCTCTTACTCTCCAACTAATCTGCTTAGTTATTCCTGGTTTGAGAAATCTACTACAAGTTACCCCTCTCAATCTGCTTGATGGTGTAGTGATTAGCAACAGTGCTTTACTGCCCCTCTTATTTAATGAAGGGACTAAAAAGGTTAGTAGTGAGTAGCCTCTTGTTCAATTAGGAGAAAAACTATGAAACGAGATTTTATGTTTACCTCCGAATCTGTCACTGAAG
>JAAUYI010089766.1_pt1 | contig 12650 bp, 12 predicted proteins | sample 7278041 | NCBI WGS metagenome assembly JAAUYI01 (sample SAMN14350216, study PRJNA611818) | marine sediment metagenome | isolation source: surface marine sediment (0.6m) | place: French Polynesia: Moorea | collected 2018-08
ACCCGGGGCTCGCGCGGCGTCGCTGCGCTCCTGGCGCGGCCCCGGGCTATACGCTTACGCCCTTTCAGGGCGAGGACTCGACGTTTTGAGGCCGCTGGCCGGAGGCTTAGACGCAGGGTTGGGTGCGCGTAGCGCGCCCGACCCTGCCGAGGAGGGGCTGGGCCAATGAAGCCAAGCCGCAGGATTGGCTTTCTTGGGGCGCTAGCCGAGGACGGCAAATGTTACCGTCGCCTTGGCGACCAGCTGATCGCCCTGAGTCACCTCGCCTTCCGCCACCGCCAGCCGGCGACCGCGACGCAGGAGCCTGCCTCTCCCCTCGAGCCGCTGGTCCGCTGACGCCCGGCGCATCAACTGGACGTTGACGGCCGCGGGCACCACCGACGCGCCAACACTGATTGCAGCCGAGACTTCGGCGATCGTCGTCAACACCGCGAAATGAATCGTGCCCGGGGCGATCTGGTGCTCCGGCCGCGGGTCGAGAACTACCCCGAGGCCATCGTCGCTGCGGCGCAAGCCGAGCTGATCGTTGAAATTGCTCATGGAACCTCCTCAGTCGATTCTACTGGCGTAGTACCATTCGCCGATGCTGACCCTGCACGCTCCTTATGATTCCGATTGGCTCGACAAGGCCCAGCGCCTGGGGCTCGAGGCGATCCAGCTGCGCCTCGGTGAGGGTTTTCCTCTCTGGGGGTCCGACAGTACCGAGGTTCTGGAGAACGTTCACCGAGCCGCCGAGGATCTCGAGCGCCGGGGCCTCAAGGTAGCCAACCTCGGCTATTACCGCAATATGCTGGCGGCAGATCCCGTCGAACGCCGTCGTGAAATCGAGGGCTTGCGCTGGGTGATGCCCTTGGCGGAGATCTTCGATACCGACCTGATCGGCGTCTTCGCCGGCCGCGATCCGGAGCGCACAATCGACGACAACCTGCCCGCTTTCGCCGAGGTCTGGCGACCGCTGGCCGAGGAAGCGGCGGACTTCGGACTGCGCCTGGCGTTCGAGAACTGCACCATGTTCAAGGGCTATCCGGTGCGCGGTATCAACCTCTGCCACACGCCCTACGCCTACCAGCGCATGTTCGAACAGGTGCCCACACCCAACCTGGGCATCGAGCTCGACCCCAGCCACCTGCTCAAGCAGCGCATCGATTCGATCGCTTTCGTCCGCCGATTCGGCAAGCGCATTTTTCACCTTCACGCCAAGGACCACCTGCACCTGCCCGCCGAGCTCGAGCTCCACGGCAGTTTCGATCCACGGACCTCGCGCGACCGGCTGCCCGGTGAAGGCGAGATCGACTTCGCGGCTCTTTTCGAAGCTCTCGCCGAGGCGGGCTATCGGGGCGACGTCACCCTCGAGGTAGAGCGCCAGGCTCTGCCGGAGGATCCGGCGGAGCAACTGCGGGCGATGGGACGGGCGGTCGAGTACCTCCGAGCTCTCGGCGAGCCCTGGAGGTAACCGCCCTTCCCGCGCCTTCGGGCCGACGCTTGCGCCCCGCTACCGTGCTAGCCTTGCGCGATGATGTGGGATCTGACTTACGCCCTCGCCGAGGAGATCGGCGACCCCGACCTCTTCGTGGGCCGCGAGAAGGAAATGGCGCGGCTCTTCAAATGGGCCGAGGGGACCCGGCGCCGGCTCTCGAAATCGATGGGGATCCTCTCCCGGCGCAAGAAGGGCAAGACCGCCCTGCTGCAGCGCTTCTTCAACATCCTCTACACCCGAGGCGACCCTCAGCTCATCCCCTTCTACTACCGGATCCCGGAAAGACACCAGAAACAGCTGGACTTCACCGAGACCTTCTACCGCCGGGTCTTGACCCAGTACTTCGCGTTCACCACCCGCACGCCGGAGTGGGTCGGGACGCTCCTCACCATGGCCGAGCTCAAGGAGCTCGCCGGCTCCGACGCCTACCTCGCCGACGACGTCCGCAGGATGGAAGACGTGCTCGAGACCGCGCCCACGTCCGCCTGGACCTTCGCCCAGGAAGCGGCGCACCGGATCTCGCAGGTCAAGGACGTGCGTATCCTGCAGATACTCGACGAGTTCCAGTACATGAACAAGTACGTCGTCAACGACGACGACCCGGAGAGAGTCGAGCTACTCTGTCACTCCTACATGGGTGCCGCCGAGAGCAAGTTCGCGCCCCAGATCGTTGCCGGCAGCTACATCGGCTGGCTGGAGGCGATCCTCAGGCACCTGACCGCGCGCTACCGCGACTGGCGTCTCGAGAGCCTGAGCGACGCCGAGGCCTTGGAAGCGGTCTACAACTACGCCTACGCCTACCGGGTGGCGATCACCGACGAAACCGCGCCCTACATCGCCGAGGTCTGTGGCAACGACCCCTTCTACATCTCCGCCGTGATCTCTCACCGGTCCGAGGAAAAGGACCTGACGACTGCGGAAGGGGTCCGCGACGCCTTGACCTACGAGACCATCACCGGCCAGGGCGACATCGCGCGGGTCTGGAACGAGTACGTGCAAGATGCCTTCCGGAGAGTCAATGACCGAAACGCCCGCAAGATCGTCCTCTACCTGGCGAAGCACGAGCCCGAGGAAAAGACCCGCTAGGAGATCCGTGACGACCTGGGGCTGACGATGACCGAAGGCAAGCTCGACAAGCGCCTGAAACAGCTGGTGATGGCCGACATCCTGGCCCAGGGTTCGTCGGACTTCCGCTACCGGGGCCTCGGCGACCGGATCTTCGCCATGGTTTTCCGCCGCTCCTATGGCGAAGAGATCGACCGGGTGAGCGTCGTGGAGATCGACGACGATTTCAAGCACCAGCTCGCCACCCTCCGAGGGCTGCTCTCCGTCCACAAGGGGGCCGCCGCCGAGTACCGGGTGCGCTACCGCCTGCTGGCCGCCTCGCTGCGGGGAGCGACCCTGGCCGACGTCGTCCGGGACTCGGAGGAAGCCACCCCGATCGGCCCCTTCACGGTCATCCGCAAGGCCCGCTTCTATCTCGACCAGGAAAAGAGTCTGGAAGTCGATCTCCACGCCACCTGTGAGGACGACGATGGGACCGACCTGATGATCGAGGTCAAGGACTGGGAGCGGGAGCCCGCCGCGGAGGCGGTGCGGCGTTTCATCGAGGTCCGGGAGGCTCTGGCCGGCCAACTTCCGAGGAGGACCGCGTTCCTCTTCTACAGCGAGAGCGGCCTCGCCGAAGAGGCCGCGGCTAGGCTTCACGGGGCCGGCATCGGAATCCTCGACCCGAAGAAGCTGGCCGGTTTCGAGGGTTTCGAGCAGGACGGCTGATGGCTCTGCTCAGACCGGTGATCCGGATCCGCCGGGCCGGGGACGCTGCCCCAGCTACGGCGCGAGCGCCAGGTCCGCCGTCGCCCGGGCGTGGATCGCTGCGGTATCGAATACCGGCACCGCGACGTCGTCCGGACCGACCAGCAGCCCGATCTCGGTACAGCCGAGAATCACCCCCTCGGCACCACGCCCGACCAGGCCGTCGATGATTCGCGCGTACTGCTGACGTGAGTCGTCGCGCACCTCTCCGCGGCACAGCTCGTCGTAGATCACCCGGTGGATGATCTCGCGGTCCGGGGCTTCAGGCACCAGCACCTCGAGGCCGTGCCGTTCCTCCAGGCGCCCGCGATAGAAGTCCTGCTCCATGGTAAACCGGGTCCCCAGGAGCCCTACCGTCCGCTGACCGGCGGCGGCGATGGCCTCGGCGGTAGCGTCGGCGATATGCAGCATCGGAATACCGATACCGTCAGCGACCTGATCATAGACCTTGTGCATCGTATTGGTACAAATCACCAAGAGCTCGGCGCCCGCGCCCTCGACCGACCGCGCGGCCCGCAGCAGGATCTCAGCGGTCTCGTCCCAGGCGCCGGCATGCTGCAGCTGCTCGATCGGCTCGAAGTCGACGCTGTAGAGCACAATCTCGGCCGAGTGTAGGGCGCCCAGGCGCTCGCCGACCCGCTGATTGATCAATCGATAATAGGGCACGGTGGATTCCCAGCTCATGCCGCCCAGCAGTCCGATGGTCTTCATCAGATTCTCCGTGTTGATCCGGCCCGAAATCGGCACGTTCATATCCCGCGGAGTTTAACCCCTCCCAACACGGGCATCCGGCAGGACCGCGGTCAGTCTTGGGACGACCGGGAGCAACCCGAACCGCAACCGTAGCTCTCGACCGTCGGTGCTTCGGGATCGTGCCGACCGACCCAGCGTTGCACCAGCACCCAGGCGCCGCAAGCGAGCGCCAATCCGACGACGGCGAGAAGATGACTCAGCACCTCAAGCGCTCCCACTGAACAGGCCGGCAAACCCCATAAATGCAAGCGACAGAATGCCGGCGATAATCAGATTCATGGCCGTACCTTTCATCACCGACGGAATGTCGGACAGCTCGGCCTCCTCACGCAGACCGGCCATCAGCACCAGGGCGAGGGTGAACCCACCGCCGGCGCCGAAAGCGAAGGCCAGCCCCTCGACGACGCCGTAACCACGGCTGGTCTGGGTCAGCGCCAGGAAGAGGATGGCGCAGTTGGTAGTGATCAGCGGTAGGAAGATGCCCAGGGCACGAAACAGCGCCGGGCTGACCTTCTTGATCACCATCTCGACGAACTGAACCGTCGACGCGATGACCACGATGAAGCTGATCAGCCGCAGGTAGGGCGCGTGGGGAAGGATGAAAGCATTCAGCAGCGACGCACACAGCGAGGTGATCACCATCACGAAGATGGTCGCCAGCCCCAGTCGAAACGCCGTCACCAGCCGCCCCGACACCCCGAAAAACGGGCACAACCCGAGGAAGTAATACAGCGTGAAGTTGTTCACCAACAGCGCGCTGACGAAAATCCAAGCCAGGTTATCCATGGCCAATCTCCATGCCGGCATGCATCCAGCCCCGTAGGGGCGGCAGCATATAGCCCGGGGTTTCAACCCCGGGGACGGGCGCCGTGAGTCTCTCCGTCCTGACTTCCATCACGCCGCCCTCTTGAGCCGCTCTGCCCGCTTCACCCCGGCCTCTTTAACCGACGCGAACACCAGCAAGATAATACCGAGCATCAAGAAACCCCCGGGCGGCAGAAGCATCACGACCCAGGGTTCGAAGTTGTCGCCAAACAGCGATATGCCAAAAAGCGAGCCACTACCCAGGATCTCCCGCGCGCCGCCGAGGGTGACCAGCGCGATCAGGAAGCCGCCGCCCATTCCGACGGCGTCGGCCACCGCCAGCTTGACCGGCTGCTTGGAGGCAAACGCCTCCTGGCGGCCTAGGATCAGACAGTTGACCACGATCAGCGAAATGAAAGCGCCGAGCTCGCGATGCACCGCCGGTGCAATCGCCTGCAGCGTCAGGTCGGCGACGGTGACGAAAGTCGCGATGACGATGATGTAGGTCGAGATCCGCACCGGTTTGGGAATGAAGCGCTTGCACGAGGAGATCAGCAGGCTCGAGCTGACCAGCACAAAGAAGCTGGCGGCGCCCATCGCCACACCATTGATCGCGCTATTGGTGACCGCCAGCATCGGGCACATCGCCAACACCTGGACGAATACCGGATTCTCGCGCCAGATCCCTTTACGGAATTCCTCGTAGACACGGCTTGCGTCGGGCTGTTCGGTTTGGCTCATCTGACGAACTCCGCATAGACGCGCTCAGCGTCCGCACGTTCCTCGACCGTCATCGCTCGCCCTCCGCCACATTGCCTTCCGGATTGGATCTCAGCTCCGGCTCCTCCCCCGGCGCGGGCAGTCGCGGCAGCCACTCGGCATTGGCCTGGTTGATGATCCTCACCACCGCCTGGGAGGAAATCGTCGCACCGGTGATGCCGTCGACCTGGTGAGGAGCGCTGGCGCCGTCCTTCACCAACTCGATCTCGGGCTCGATCGCCAGATCGCGAAAGGCGCCGACAAAATCCTGATCCTTGTAGATCCGGTCGCCGAGGCCGGGCGTCTCGCGACTCTCGAGGATCCGCATGCCGACGACGCGCCGACGTGCCGGATCGAGACCGTAGAGCAGCTTGATGATGTCCTGGTATCCGGGGGCTTCGCCCGAAATCGCGTAGCCCAAGAACTCGCCGCCGGCGCCATAGCCGGCATAGATGCCCCGCTCCTCTGCCGTGGCCGGCACCAGGGCGCCGTCGCGCTCGACCAGAGCCTGCAGGCGCTCGGCCCCTGGTACCACCTCGAAAACCGCCTGGCGCAGAGCGCGAGCCTGGTTGGCCTCGATCATCGGCCGGGTGATCTCGTAAGCGCCGACGATGGCGATGCCGGACAGCAGGCCGGCGACGCCCAGGGTCAAGATTAGCCGGGGCGTCGAGTCCGGAGCCCGCCGAGACGCCTTGAGCCCGTCGAGTTGAACCAGCTGGCCGCTCATGTCGCTTTCCTCCGCGTGCGACCGAAGGCCCGCGGTTGGTCGATGCGCTCGAGCAGCGGCGTCGCCGCGTTCATCAACAGAATGGCGTACATCACGCCTTCGGGCAAACCGCCCCACACTCGGATCAAAACCACCAAGACGCCGATACCGAAACCGTAGATCCAGGCACCTCGCGGCGCCAGCGGCGAGCTCACCGGATCGGTGGCCATGAACACCGCGCCGAACATCAGGCCTCCCGACAACAGCATGAAGGCCGGTGACGGATAGCGGTCTGGCGCCGCCGCATAGATCACCGCGGCGAGAGCGGCGACCGTCACCAGGATGCTGACCGGAATCCGCCAGTCGAAAGCCCTTCGCCAGGCCAGCCATAAGCCGGCCAGCAGAATCACCAACGCCGAAGTCTCTCCCAGAGAGCCGCCGATCGAGCCGCGCAGCAGGTCTTCATAAGGCGTCGACTCCTGGGCGAACTTCATCGCTCCGAGAGGCGTCGCGCCGGTGACGCCGTCGACCTGGCCCTGCATCAGCGGCCAGGCGAAGTTGCTCCAGCGCCAGCCGGGCAACCCTGTCGGCGGCGTCCAGGTGGTCAAGGCGGTGGGGAACGCCGCCTGCAGGAATGCCCGGCCGACCAGGGCCGGATTGAAGAGATTGTGACCCAGCCCGCCCCACACCAGCTTGCCGAGACCGATGCCCACCGCGCCGCCCAGAAACGCCATCCACAGCGGCAATCCGGGCGGCAGAATCAGGCCGAGGATGATGCCGGTCAGAAGCGCGCTCAGATCATTCAGCGGGCTGGCGCCGTCCGATCCTTTTCGCCCCCACAACCACTCGACGCCCACCGCCCCGGCGGTCGCCGCGGCGACCACGGCCAACGCGCTGATGCCGAAGTACCAGGTGGCGATCGCCATCACCGGCAAGAGCGCCAGCAACACGTCACCCATCACCGCCGGCACTGTCGCGCCCTGACGGATGTAGGGTGAGGTGGTGACCACCAATCTGGGTGCTTGCCGCATATTCGCCCGAACCGCTTGGGTTACTTCGTTTTTCGTTCCCGGAGCGCCTGCTTGCCCACCCGGATCAACTGCACGATCGGGATCCCCGAGGGGCATGCGAAACTGCACGACCCGCACTCCATGCAGTCCATCGTGAAATACCGCTCCATCTCCTCGTAGCGCCCAACCCGCGCCAAACGCGCCAGCCGCGACGGATTGAGAAACTGCGGGCAAGCGTCGACACAACGACCGCAGCGAATGCAAGTGTATTCGGCCGCCAGACGCGCCTCGGCCTCGGTGAACGCCAAGATCCCGGAGGTGCCCTTGAGCACCGGCACGTCGAGGCTGGCCAGCGGCATTCCCATCATCGGGCCGCCCATCACCACCTCCACCGTCTCAGGCTTGAGGCCTCCACAGTGGTCGAGCACCGCCCGGACCGGCGTTCCGACCGGCACCAGCAGGTTGGCCGGCCGTTCGACTCCCGGCCCGGCGACCGTCACCACCCGCTCGATCAGCGGCTGACCACGGTCGAACCAGTCGGCCAACGCTGCCATCGTGCCGACGTTGTTGACCAGGCACTCGACGTCGAGTGGCAGTCCACCCGCCGGCACCTCGATGCCGTAGACCGCGTCGATCAGCATCTTCTCCGCGCCCTGGGGATATTTGACCTTGAGCGGCACGACCCGAACCGCGGGCTTTGGCGAACGGGCCGCGATCTCTCGCTCGAGCGCTTGGATGGCGTCGACCTTGTTGAGCTCGACGCCGATCGCGGTCTCCTCCACTCCCAAGTGCCCGGCGAGCAGCTCGATGCCGCGCAGCACCTCCCGCGGCTGCTCGACCATCGTCCGATGGTCGGCGGTCAGGTAAGGCTCGCACTCGCAGCCGTTGGCGATCAGGCGACGTACCTTCTTGCCCTCCGGCAGCTTGTACTTGACGTGGGTCGGAAAGGCCGCGCCGCCCATACCTACCAGTCCCGCCCGCTGCACTTCGGCGACGAAATCGTCGGCCCGCTCGTTCCCCCAGGCGACGGGCCGCTCCTTCAGCCGCTGAGTGGCGAAGCGATCGGCTTCGATCTCGATCGCATCGACCAGCTTGCCGGACGGGTGGTGCCCCTGGGCAAGTGACTTGACGGTCCCGGTCACCGGGCTGTGTAGGGTGGCCGAGACGAACCCTCCAGGCTCGGCGATCACCTGGGCACGCTCGATCCGTTCGCCGACGCGGACCACCGGCCGGCTGGGCGCCCCCGCATGCTGCGACAGTGGCATCACGTAGCGGTCGACAAAGGGCATGCGCTCGACGGCCAAGTGCTCTGTTTCCTCTTTGTGGCCCTGGGGATGGATGCCGTGCTTGAAGCTGCGGCTTCCGAAAAGCGATGCCACGGCGTCAATCATGGTTCGGCCTCCATGTCTCGAGCTAGGTTGTGCGGACGGGCCGCACTCTCCGCCCCTGAAACGAGCTGCATCAGTCTACCGTGCACCTGACGGGCCATCTCGGTCTTGAGCCCGGCACGCAGTTGCGCGATGTACGCCTCGTATCGCGCCTGCATCGACGCCAGCTCAGACGCGTGGCGCCGCTCGATCTCGGCGATCTCGGAGGCGTCGGATACTGCTTCGACAGGCTCGGCGACGACGTCCGGTGCGGGAGCTTCGAGCGCCGGGGACGCCAGCAGATCGGCGAGAGTTCGCCCCATTCGTTCCTCGGGGCTAGAGCTCCAAAGCGAGAAATCCCCGGCGGCGACGGCAACGCGCGCCTTTTCGAGCGTCGCGTCCGCGGAGAAGCCACCGGCGCCGGGGCTCGGAGCGAGGAGGCGGACGAAGGCCGACCCGTCATGAGCGAAGGCCGCGGTCAACGCCTGACCCAGGTGCTCAAAGTCAGCGACCGAAGTCTGGGCGACGTAGGCGCCGGCCACGGATAGGGCGGTTAGAGCGCTCATGCTCGTCTTGCAGACGCCACGACCGACGTCACAGCCGGCCAGTGCGATCACTTTGAGCGGCAGCTCGGTCGTCAAGGCTTCGAGGGTCGGGCCGAGAGCGGCACCTTCGAGCTCGGCTTCCGACGCCAGCAGGACCAGCGGTGGACACAGCTGCCGTTCCTCCGCGTCCAGCGCTTGCCAAACGAGCTCATCTTCGTCGCCGCCTCTTCGCCCACGAGCGCGTTCGAGCTCCGCGCGGGCTTGACGCAGCAACCGCACATCTTCCAGTGTCCGCCGACGGTGACCCTCGAGCAGCCCGCGCGCCAACGCGACGCCATCGCCGGTGGCGACGGTCACCGGCACCGCGAACGGATTGTGCGGGAATGTGCCGCCCCAGGCCGCCGGGTTGCCGGAGAGCACCAGGCTGAAGGGCGAGCGCCCGAGGCCACCTTCCCCTTTCTCCAACCGCCAGGCGAGGTCGGCCAACCGACGACCGGCCTCGACCAACCGGCGGGTGCCGGCCACATCCACGCGCTCGGTCTCGAAGGCGGTCTCGACCCGCTCAGTGAGCTCAGCAAGCTCGGCGTCGGGTTGGTCCAGGGTATCGAGGCCGCGGGCGAGCGCCTCGAGATCGCGATCGGGTAGAGCATCGGCCAACTCCTCGTGGATCGCCGCCGCGATTCGGGTCCGCAGATCCTCGACGTCTGCCGTGTGTCGAGCCCGGATCGGCCGACGCAGGGTCTCCAGGACCCCGAGAACCTGGCGCGTCGCCAGCGCCTCGCCCGAACCCGTTTCGCTGTCGGCGACGGTCATCACCTCGCGTGCCGAACGTGAAAGGAGCGCGCCGGCCAGAAAACCGACCTCCGGATCGGCGCTCGCCCGCTCGAGCACCGCCGAGTCTGGCTCCGGGAGCTCTTCTACGAGACGCCACAGGTCGCGCGCTGCCGTCGTCCGTTCATCGGAGTCCGGCTCCGCGATCAGGGCCTCGGGCTCACACTCCGTCACGCACAGGCCGCAGCCCTGGCAGGCGTCGGGATCGATCGCCAGCGCCAGCAGATCGCCAGCCGAGTCGAAGAACGGGGCGGTGCGCGCCACGGGTAGCTCGGCGAGCTCCTCCCGCACCGCGCCATAGGCGTCACAGATCTGGACCTTGCGGGCGTCAGGCAGCTTCATCCGGTTGATCATCGGCTCGAAGGCGGCATCCAGGATCTCTCCGCAGAGTCCACCGGCGGCCGTCGTCTTCGTCACCCGGTCGGCCAACTTCGAGGTCACCATACGCAGTTTGTCCACCGAGCGCCCACGACGCGCGGCTAGCTTCATACCGGTGTCCAGCAACGCCCGGGGGCTGATCGGCAACGGTTCGATGGCGCCGTCTGGGCAGGCGCTCCAGCAAGCGCCGCATCCCGTGCATCGGTTGGGCTCGAAAGCCGGCAGCGAGCGCCCCTCTGCTTGCCTCTCGGAAGACCTCGACATCGGTGAGGTCAGCGCCGCCGCCATCGGCGGTACGGTGCCGGAAGCCAGGAACGGATCCGGTACCGGGTCCGGAGCGCCATCGCGATAGAGCACGCCGACCCGGTCTCCGAATCCCGCCAGGTCCGCCAGTGGCGAGTCGCTCGAGGCCATGCGACGCACCGCCGCGGGAGGCATGAGCGCGTCCTCGTGATCGACGCTACCCGGCGGTGTCTCGGCCTCCGCCCGCAGCCCCAGGTGTGGGATCGCCGGATAGGCGCGACGCATGGCGTCGAGGTGGGCCTGGAGCTTGGGATAACCGGCGGCAGAGTCGCCGCCAAGTCCGAGGTAGAGGGGTGATCGCCGTGTAGATTTTTTGTCCGTCAACTCCCGAGACAGTGCCTCAAGGTCGGCCTCGAGCAAGGGAGCAGCGCCCTGGCCGTAAAAGACCGTCGTCAGAGGCGGGAGCGCTCGCTGTTCCAGGGCTGAGCGGATCTCGGCGGCCAGCGGCGCCTCGACCCCGGCCGGCGTATCGAGGCGTTCGAGCACCGCGACCGGTCGGCGACCGCGAACCAGCTCGGCGAGTTGCGCGGCAGGCAACGGCCGCAACGACCGAATACCCAACACAGCGACCCTGGGCCCGCGTTCCTCGCGCAGACGATCGGCAACCGCCATCGCCGTTGGGACGGCGGCACCCTGGGCTACCAACACCAGCTTCGCGCGGCGCAAGCGGTAGCCGCTGACCGCGTCGTACCGGCGCCCGCTCAGTGCTTCGAATGCCCAGAAAGCCTCGTCGAGGAATTCCGGCAGATGGCTCTCGAAGCAAGTACGGCCGGCCGCCGCCATCGCGCCGGCCGCTTCCCCGCCGAGCCTGGCCCCGCTCAGCAGCGGACGTTCCAAATCGTGCCACCGGGGCACCCGCCGACGATGTTTGCCGAACAGCATTTGCTGACCCGGCGTCGGTGGGTGAATCGTCTCAGCGGCGTCACCCAGATAGCGGGAGATCATCGCCGGCTCGAAAGGAGCAACGTCCCCGAGCGCAACATCGGTAGCTACCACGGCAGGCAGCAAAGCCGCTTCGGCAGATCTGCGGGCAATCAGCGTCAAATCGGCCGCCTCGCGGGCGTCGGATGCGAAGAGCAGCAGGGCACCGGTGGTAGCCGCGGCGTGATAGGCGCGATGGTCGACGTCCGCCGACAGGTGCACGACCAGCGGCAGCCGGCGCTCCACCGCCTGTGCTAGAAGGTCGATCGATCGATGCATCTCGTCACTGGAAAGCATCGCAGTGGCGCGATATCCCGATGCCTGACGCCCGATCGCCTCGACCAGCCGACCGCGAGCATCCCCGGAGCCCGACACGCCGGCCGGCTCACCGCAGATCAGGGCTTCGACATCAGCAAACGCGTCCCGATCGGTGATCTTCGGATCAGACATGGAGGCTCCGTTCGTTGGAATCCCCTACGGGGCGATGATCTTGACCCGGGGTCGGATGCATCTGAGTGAATTGGGGACCGACCACCCATTGGATGGCCCCGGTCGGACAGCGCCAGGTAGCTTCGGGGCCTGCCGGACCACCCGCCGCATAGTCGATTACCGGCAAGTTGTTTTCCATCTGGATGAGACCCGGCGCCGCGTCCTGGGCGCAGCGACCGCAGGCGTCACAAACCACTTTGCAGATACGCCGGGCCTCGTCGGCGGCCAATGGCGCCTTACACTGGACCAGGAGGTTGTGACTCACGGGTTGAATGTCGAAGAGGTCTCGCGGGCAGGCCTCGACACAATCGCCGCACGCCGTACACTTCTCGACGTCGACCGCCGGCAGCTTGAGCGAGTTCATGTGGATAGCGTCGAAGTCGCAGGCATCACGACAGTCCGCCAGTCCCAGGCATCCCCACGAACACTCGAGTCCGCCGCCGCCCACCAGGTGGGCAGCACGGCAACTCTCGTAGCCCTCATAGGCTGCCA
>JAAUYI010001644.1_pt1 | contig 12645 bp, 10 predicted proteins | sample 7278041 | NCBI WGS metagenome assembly JAAUYI01 (sample SAMN14350216, study PRJNA611818) | marine sediment metagenome | isolation source: surface marine sediment (0.6m) | place: French Polynesia: Moorea | collected 2018-08
GGATCAGACTGAATCCAGTTGTTGTCTATCATGGAAGTTGTAGAGAGGAATCGACCAGTGTTCTTTGCTATAAAAAATGCCAGCAATGATGAGGAGTTGTTGAGATCTATCCTGCATGGGCTTAAGCGTGAACACGTGCTTGCACTGGCTTTGGTGGCACTGAATACCTTACATGGTGCAATAGGAATATCCAGGCAGAAGAAAGGAGTTTTAAAGGATATCAAGCCATTTTTACGAGGATTGGCTGCACCCTCCCAAAGTTTGGCAGCAAGAAAGAAAATTATTCTCAGCCACATAAAAGACACAGGCACACTTGTTACTTGTTTGTTCAAAAATTTAGATGAGCTGATATGGCGGGCAGAGTAGACAAGCATACCAAGGTGAAGGAATTTTTTTTGGTACCTTCTTACAAAATATCTTGCTTGGAGGGGAAAGCAGCAGATATCCAATCAAATACACAAGATACTGAGCAAATACCAGATAATACCGCCATAATACCTGGAAATACACTGGAAGACAGTGTTAATACTCAAGAATACCTCGGTAATACTGACAGAGACAGTGGTTATACAGACAAACACCTGTCAAATACTGAAGAGAACAACCACGTGTTATCAGACATGCAAGCAGCTGGACACACATCTCATATCACACCAGCACCTGACCTCGGTATGGACGCATCCGTTGATAAGGTACAGCCACCAGCTATGATTTCTACTGGGCAACAAGTACTTCATCCGAGAGGTCCACAACACATCCAGCCGCTTGTGGTTCAACAACCTTTACAACAATCATCCCTACCACAACCACTTCAACCTACTGTTGTTCAACAAACACTTCAGCCTACTAGTGTCCAGGAACAACCTCAGCTCGATAACTTTCACGTCAGCCACAAACCAGTTCCTCTTGGCATTCCCATATCAGATGGCTCCAAGAAAAGGAAGGGCAACATATCGCTGGCTGAGAGAAGGAAGAGACTTCGTCAATCATGGATTAACTTGTGAAGTAGAGCTTAAAATAACCAATGTATTGTGTGGTATTGATATTCAGTGTCCAATGGATTTACACCACATCTGTAATGTTTTTGGCAATTGTGTTTTACACAATGGTAAAATGAAATGTCTTACATGGCGTCACAGGAAAATCAGTGGTGGAAAGGCTGTTGCTGTATTATTTGGTAATGGAAAAATGACTGTGACAGGTAATAGAACTATTTATGAGGCTTTCAAAAATTGCCGAAAATTTGTTAGACTTCTGCAAAACCATTACTGGAATGTGAAGTTAAATCATATCAAGATTCTCGCTATATCTGTCTCAACTAAATTTCCCAAGAATATAAAACCATGTATGCAGTATATATGTGCTAATTATGGGGGTGTGTATGAACCCGAGTTACATAATGCTTGTAATGTCCGATTGAAAAATACATGTGTTCATGTGTTTCCATCAGGAAGTATCAATGTCACAGGTCTACCTAACAGACGTAAGGACAGATATAGATTGAGAAAATTTATATACAATGCTGTAATTAATGGTAGACTGACATAGGAATTCGCTATAATAACAGATTGTCTATGTCTGTCTGAATGATATTACAACATGGAAACATCTGGCAGGTCTCATAGCGTAGGAGACATGAGAAGTAATCGCCATGTTGATGGAGTGGATTTCATAGATGTTGAGACAGATACATTCAATACTACAAGAACACCTGGAAGGGGGATATCTTTAACAGATTCCCTCAGTAGTGGACCTGTATGCATCAAGCGAAGTCTGGCCTCCAGAGAAGTCTTCTATGCACAGACAATCCTGATTTATATTATATGTATTGCGTCTCTGGCTAATCTGACTATAGGCTCAGATTATTCCAGTGTTTGGATAAGTCTGCTATCAGGAAGCCTGGCCTATCTACTTCCATCGCCAAAAGTCAAAGGTTCAACCAAGAATACAGTTGTTGGCATATCTCGTGAGACCACCACCCAGGAAAGATGAGGTGGCGAAAATATCTCAAAGATGTCTACTTCAGCTTGAAACAAGGTGGAAGTTTCCAGGGAGTAGACAAGTTGTATCGCACCATTCGTGATGAAGGCAAAGTACATATCTCAAGAAAAGACATCAAAAATTTCCTTAAAGGTCAAGACACCTACACACTGCACAAGGAAGTGAGGAGAAATTTTGATACCAATCATATAGAAGTTGCTGATGTGGATAAAGTTTGGGAAGCAGATCTGGCAGATCTTATCAAGTACACAAGCACAAATGACGGGTATCGTTATCTGTTGGGATGTATCGATACATTCTCAAGGAAATTGTTTGTTCGACCTTTGAAAACCAAAAATGGAAGTGAAATAACTAAAGCACTGAGCGACATCTTTGCTCAAACTGGACGAAAACCTAGAACCATCAGAAGCGACCGGGGCAGCGAATTTACCAACAAAGTTGTTACCAAGTATCTGGAAGAAAACACCATTGGCCATATCTTTACATCTAACCAAACCCAAGCTGCTTACATTGAACGTGTCTGGAAGAGCCTGAAATTGAGAATGGAGAAGTACTTCATGGAATATCACACAACCAGGTATATTGATGTGTTGAAAGATCTGGTTGCAGGCTACAACAACACCTTTCACTCAGTTATCGGTATGACACCAAATGAAGTGAATGATGACACCCACATGCAGGCTGAATACAACATGATGGTTAGCAGACGCAAACGATCATCTCCTGGCACTATTCCTCGTATTGGGCGTAAGAAAATGGTACCACTACATTTGCTGGCTGAGAAAGTCAACAACAAGCCAAGGAAGTTTCTGTTTGAGGTTGGTACTCATGTTCGACTCACACTTCGACCAGAGAAAATTACATCTGAATACAAGGAAAGATGGACCAGAGAAATATTCCAAATACACAGCAGGCGCAGGAGAAATGGGATTCCAGTTTACAAAGTCAAAGACCTGGTGGGAGAAGTCCTGGATGGAACATTCTACACTGAGGAGTTACAGGAAGTCTCACCTGATGCCAAGAACAAGACATATCAAATTGACAAGGTCTTGAAGGAAAGGGTCTTTGCCACGCCTGGAGGGAAAAGACGACGCCAGTACTACGTCAGTTTCATTGGTTTTCCACGCAAGTTCAACCAGTGGGTACCAGCATCAGCTGTCAAAGAGTGGTATGTTCAACCATCGGCAGTGAACAAGGATCCAAACTAATCATCGAATATGAGCCAAATAAGTTTTCCCATTTGTCTATCATCAGCTGATTCCAGTGATGTATTTCCTAAAAATACAGCCTATTCATTTACAGTGGAGTTACCATTGTACATGCATCTTACTGGAAAATGGACAGTAACATTAGAGGCACTCTTCATACGCATGACGTCTGGTTTTACATCCCAAACTACATGTGCTCATGTTCTACTAGACTGTGTTTCACCTTCCCTCATCTATAATAGGAAAGAGCCAATTCTAGCTACATTACCTATTTGTGAAAAAACAAACGCCTATTCTTACCATCTATCACCCATAGGAGAAGGGGCTGCTAGAGTAGAAAAGAAAGCATTCACAAGGATACAGGTGGATATTGTATCCGATAACTTCCAACACTGTTACAATTTAACTGGGAAAACTGTTCTGCAACTGAGATTCACCAACGAAGAATGTCAGAGTTCAAGAAAGGACAAATAGGAGGTATGATTTCTCACTTTATAGCTCAGGCTAGTGGGAAGATACCTTTTTCATATGGATTTCAAACAGTTGGTCAGATTGGATCCAGGTATATCCAAGCCCAGAGAGCTAACACATCACCTAGCGCCGAAATTGTCTCCATTTCTCCAGAGGAGGCAACCATTCGTGCTGTATCAAACAACGTTGGAGCAGCTTACAAGCCAGCGCCACCAGTCAAACGGAAGAAAAAAGGTAGTAAGTCAACTGGTGGAAAGAAAGCCAAAAAAGCAAAGAAGAAATCTAGCTCAACTGGTCGTCCCAAGGAGGCATTCTAAGACAAATTCAAGATGGAGATGGACATTATAACTGGGAATGATGATTCCCCTCCTGGGGCTGATACTCGGTATGGGTATCAATCAGAAATGGCCCTCTGGACATTGTTGCCCCAAGACTTGTCTCGAGAGAAAACAATTTATGTCAATGTTTCTTCAATGTTTCCTATCACACCTAGGTGTGATCTGCAATATAATGTAATGGGCAATTCTCTCATGTACTATGATTTGAAGAACATAAAGGCTATTGGTAAAGTTCGAGTTTTGCATATGGATGGGTCACCTCTAGGACCAGATGAACATGTGAGTCTAACTAATTATCCCTTGGCATCTATGTGGGAAAAAGTAGATTTGTATTTGCAACAGCAACTGGTATGCAGTAGTGGAACAGCCTATCCTTACAGGAGCATGTTTGATGTTTTGTTGGAAAGTGATTGGTCTGACATAGATAGTGTTTTGAGACAAGGGCTGTTTGTAAAAGATGCTGCTGGTTACATGGATTCCACGCACTCATATAAAGATGTAAATGAAGGTTTCATTACTAGACAAAAATACATGAAAGAATCCAAAATCTTTGAACTTCAAGGTAGACTACATATTGACCTGTTCAGACAGGAAAGAGTGCTGGTGAATGGTGTTCAGCTGACTATCAAGCTAACTCAAAGTAGTGATGCATTTAGAATTATGGCTCATCAAGACGAAAACGGTCAGACTCATAGATACAAACTAGAATTAGTGGATCTGAAATTGAAAATTCCTATGATCAAACCATCGAGTTCCATTTTACTGGCCCACGATGCTGCTTTCAAACGAGGGCCAGCCTTGTATCCATTTGAGCGAACTGAGTTGAGGGTGATCTCTATACCAGCTGGAATGACCCAGTGGACAGTTGATAATCTGTTTCTGACAGCACAACCCAAGCGACTACTTCTGGCATTTATTGCAGCGGCTGCATATAATGGTGATTACAACAAGAATCCATTCAATTTCCAACATTTCTTTCTGAGTTATCTGTGCTTAATGATTGATGGGACTTGTTTTCCATCGCAAGCTCTGCAGCCTGATTTTGAAAATGACTTCTATCTAGAATGCTATGATACCCTCTTTGACATAGCACCTGATGAACGGATTGGACAGAAAAGAAAAGTGACCACCATAACCAGGGATGAATACCCAAATGGTTATGCACTGTTTCTGTTCAACTTAGATGGCGATACTCAAGGATCTGAATCCGTGACAACACAGATGATAGGACTGAACAAATTGGAGATGAGATTTGCTCGCCCTACTCCTGAACCAATCAATCTGCTTATCTATCCTGCTTTCAATGCCCTGATGAGAATTGATGATACAAGAAATGTTAAAGTGGACGGATAGAAATGAGATCCTCTCAATTGAAGCAGCTAGCTGAAAATCACCCTTTGAAGAAATTCTTTAAGATTGTTGATGTTTGTGCTTGCAATGAACTTCCCTATAGATGTTATACTGATCATTGTCCCAGCATATATTTTGTTAATACTGAACCGAATTATAAAAGTGGATGTCATTGGATTTGTATCTATGTACACAAAATTAATGGTAAAATTATACCATACTTTTTTGATCCACTAGGTATTGCTCCATCGAAATACAGTCATCATTTTGTACGATTTTTAAAAAATACTGGATATAATGGACAATATGTTATTAACAGAAATAGGATCCAACCGGAATTATCACCATTTTGTGCATACTACTGTTTGTACTTTTATTTTGCAATGCAACCTGGTCTTTCACCGGAATATATAGCAAAGCAAATGCCTGAGATATCTGAAGAAAATGTAGTTAAGTATGCTCTACAGAATTGTAATCTTCTGTAATGAAACCAGCTTGTGATGTATTGTATGACTAGACATGTGCAAGTTAAGTGAACTAAGTTGTACTCTGTCATATAATCAACATACAATAAACATATATATACACGAAATTGGTTGTGTTATTCCTGCATGTGTTATAATAATACAAAACAAGGAACAAATACATTCAGTTGCAACTCATGTTTATTTACAGACTAATCATTTCACACATCTTATCAAATATCAATATCCAAATGGCAAAGAGGTCAGATCTTCGAAGAACATACGTTTATCTGCTGCTATGGTGTACTTCTTGTTGACTAGTCTACCATTAATACTCATGGTGCGTTTCAATCTGAACATGGTTGAAGATGTAACTGACACTTGTAAGTCGAAATGTTCCATATGTGATTCACAACCAGCAATCTGTTCACTGAGTTTACTAGCATAATTATACAACAAATTCCTCATGGCCTCTATGTTCATAACCCTAGAAGCAGCAAGATTCAGAGTGAAACCCTTGTATTTTATGACTGATTCACCATTGGAAAGAATGTAACCATAACTTTTAGGACCAGTTGCCAGGAAATTTGTTATACGTTCACCTTGGGGAAGCTCGGATGTTAACTGACCAAGGAAAGGACCCAATGGAAGCAGCTGCTCTGGCGACTCAGCAACAAATATTACCGAGTCAGTGTCGCAATATAGAACTCTCTCACCACAACTGTCTGCATATGAATCCAAATCAATCCTACCATAACTAGATACAAATGCTGCTAAGATCACATTATCTGCATTACCAGCATGTATGGATCCCTCCCTGTTAGAATAATCCAACATAAGTGTGTCGTCTGAAAAAATGTTGAAATCTGACACAACTAGCCTAGGATCTCCAAGAATAGAGAACAACTTGCTGGGATTATTTCCATTTATGATGGATGTCTGACTCTTCCCACTTTTCTGAGCAAGCTTACCATATGCTGCACATAGAAATAGTTTCGCTATTTGTCTCTTAGATGGGTTAAACTCTATGGCATCTATATCTAATTCAATCCCCTCGACTTCAAGGTATTCCTGTTGATATCTTAATTTGTCTTCATGACTTATACACCCTGGTGGAAATCCAGAATTCTCAGTTTTAGCTTTCAAAAAAAGATTAACATAATCTCGGAATAGATTAACATTCTCACCCGTGAAAGGGTCAATGGTATTTTTAGTTGTATTATCATAATGATAAATTTCATATATTTCAAGAATTTTATAGCCTTTGGCTAGTGCTAATTTTAACTCGGGAGTTGTCCAACATCCCATCAACCATCTCCTTGAATCTGGACATCTACAAGACCGGACTTGTGCTTCGTTCTCAGCACAGGTTCTACATAGCGTGAACACCAGTTTACCTTTACACTTAGCAGGTAATATAGGAAAATACAACCCCTTTGGGGGCAATACCTTGGCTTTGACCAATCCAAAATAGCTATTCAATGTGTAATCAAACCCTCCATGGTTATTAAAATCTTTGGTCAAAACTGTTGGATGACCCAAAGGGAATTCCCTGTTCTTCATGACGAATGGATACAGCGAAGTCACATCAACATATTCTACTCTAGGAAAAATTGAAGGATTTTCACCATGGGTATCAGTCATAACACATAAATCTAACCCTTTCTCTACACAATAATCTTCCTCATTATATGACATGCGAAAAACTTCTGTTCTGCCTCCCACAAATGCCGAGTGTGGAACCAGTGGTTCTTGAAATTGAGCTATTGAATTAATGAAGTTCCTTGTAGCAGGATCATCAGACATCATTTGTTTGAATTCATGTTCCCAAATGGTCTCGACTTTGAAGCCCATCTCTTCCAATATAGATATTCGATCCATGGTTTCTTGATAAATTTCATCCATGGTTCGCTTGGTTTTGGTACAAACAACCCTATCCCTTCCTAATGGGTAACACTGCTTGCAAAAATGAAAAAAACATCCAAAATACTCCAGAACTACATCCCCTTTGACAGGTTGAGTAATGATGGCTTTGGGTTTCAACTGCCTACCATCACCTGGAGAAAATCCATCGACATACATTTTTCTGCCAGATGGCGATTTAATGCAGATTTCACACCAGTTACCGGCATGGTAAATTTTGACTCCATGAATTTCAGTCAGATATTCCAGCCACTGCAAACAACTTTTGCTATGACCATGAATATATTTCCTGTACCCACCAGGAGGAACCCGTCCAATAAAAGAATGTGTGAATTGTTTCTGATCGATTTTAGCACTAACTGGAAGTTGATCTATATTTTGCATTCCTTGTCCATCGCACAAATCAATTTTCCATCTCCCATGTTTCTGGCAAGCCAGATAAACATTTGGGTTGAAAGACTCAAGGTCATCATCACTATGCTTCAATGTAACATCAAACATTTCGACCAGGAAATTTCTTTGGAAAACAGTCATAGCCAAGCTAGGCAATGTGATACTGTCAAACGGTTCCACACCGGTCATTTCCAAAACATCTTTACGGAATTGCAGACAAGCCATCCTAAGAATTGCCACATCATTTTTACAATAAGCTATAATCTCTTCATGGAAATTGAATACTTGGCCACTGGCAACTTTATCGGTATGCCAGACGAGAAAACTCTCTGCATCGCTGGGTTTCATATTATCTAGACCATATTGGTCAACTGTGGGATAAGGACCAATGTAATCTTCATTTTCTTTGCAATTAAATAAATGTGGGAAATACCCTTTACATAGCTCATCATTTAAGGATCCAACACCAGAAGTTTTAAGTCCGAAATTCTTTGGTAAGGTACTAAGAGCAAACGGCATAAATTTGTAGCTATCGATACATCGGATACTGACTGGATCATTTATCTCTATCAAAATCAATTTGGTTCCAGCAAACAAAACCTTAGCTGGTTCTAACTCAGTCCATTTGATCAATTCATTTAAAAAAATGTAGTGATCAAAACCACTCCCATTGTGGGAAATTAACGTACTTCCATCATGTTCAGGTTGAAGAAGCCATTTCACAAAGTTTTCCATACAATTATCACCAAAAAATACTTTTTCTCTCAGCCCACATGAATTAGATTGACATACTTGGTTGTATTTATATTCCCTGGGACCTGCCCTCTTGCCTCTCATCCGACATTTAATGCTGCATCTATCACCACAATTGTTGCATGGAACGTCACTTTCAAAATCCAAGTGCATGCATGCCAGGCATACCTTCTGTGCGACTATTAAATTAGCTTCATGTATTACTGTTCCACAAGAGACATTTCCACAATTGATACACCTGGAACATGAATTGCAAGAGAAAATGTCATCTTGACAAGTGGCACATCTAGATTCTGATAACTTAGTTCCCTGTTCACATTGATTCACTGAGTTTTGTGTTGTTTCTATGTCAAAAAATATGAGAAGTTTATCCCGATTCTTTTTGAGATCTTTACCATTATTTTTGGACCTAACATAACACTCATGTCTGTCTATGAAGTGTGCATCACACTTGTGGCAATAATATTCACCACATTGGTGTAATTCTATGGACCTCTGATTTCGTTTGAAAATTTTCAAACATTTGGGACAAGTCCACCTCTCATGACATCTATCCAAATGATTTTCAAAGCAAGTTTGACTGTAAAATGTTGTAGTACATTCTGGACAAAAAACCTCACGAGCTGTGGCATTTGGTTCATGGCAATTTCGAGAGTTGCATTTAGAACATTTAGGTGGTAAGCAACAATCAACCGCATCACTACTTTTGGGTTTACAGCATTCCTCACAAATTGATTTAACTCCAAAAAAAGCAGCAAGTCTAGTAATAGCATCATAATGCATTTCAGAGGTTACATCAGTGGGATCTAACCTATGATGATAAACATAGACATTCAAGAACCCTTGCTGCTTGGTGTGTACCTCGGGCTTTCTCAGAAATGTATCATTACACAGTTGAGAAACCACATAGACACAGCATTTAAGTACATTTTCTATTTTCTCAATATGTTCTAGCCCTAGGACTTGAACATTTTCTAGTCCAGCTTTGGATAATAATTTACTAAGAAACTTGTCTTGCATGCGAGATCGGCTATCCCTAATAGATTTGTATGTTGCAGGGGAGGCTTTGCCCACTCTGAGAATTGTGTCAATGATATCTTCATCTTCCCTCTGGTGAGCTTTAAGAGCCTCATTAGCTATTTGGTTTTCTAGCTTAGATGCCCAAGATACTATTATTGCCCGAGGTAAACAGGAATAATCCTCTGCATTTAATATGCGAACAAGACTTCTCTTTGCATAGAGAGTCTCAGGGGCCTCAGATACCAGAGATCTTACAACATTGGCACCGCCATTAACACTTCGTAAAACAGACACATGGATAAAAAATGTTTCATCAATTTTGATATTTTTCTTGCTTTGAAGAACAACTGAAATTCGCTCCAATATCTTACCAACATCTACATCTGCCAACATCTCTGGTTGCAAAATAATGGGACAATCCAATGTCACTTGATCAAAAACCAGTTTAATCAAGTCATCAGATTTACCATTTTTTTTAAAAGCTGCAATAATTTTTTCTAGCATAAGCCTAATTATGCTTTCCACTTCATCTAAACTTCTCCCAGGATGATCATTCAAAAATGCTGGCAATGGTGAAATCCTAAAAGAAGAACCCTCTCCCAATCCATAAGCAAATGTCCCATGTAAATATCTAACAACTTGAAATAAGTCGTCACTCTCGAAATCAGGATCTGGGAATTCTAGATCAGATGGAATAGTAGAATAACCAGAATCAACTGCACCACTGGTGCTAGGTTGAGCACCATCATCAGGTTCAAACCCATGTGGAGTATCACTATTCTCAGTTGCACCACCTCCACCACCACCACCACCACCACCACCACCACCACCACTACCCCCAATTGTTGCACTGTCATCGCTTGCCCCTGTTTGAAGGGTTTCACTCTGAGCACTATTTGCAATGTCAAAACGAGAATCAGATTTACTGGATGTGGAATTTGATTTCCTGGGTCGAGATTTTTTACCTTTTGAACCATAACCTTTGTTGTGTCCATGTTTGTCCTTCAAAACTCGAGACTTCCTTACAGGAGACTTAGATTTATTTAACATAGAAGACATATTGTTCGTCTCAGATGTCTTGTCTTTATATGAAGGATCAGATGCACCAGTTGATAAACCAGATGTAGCTTGTCCCGAAAGAACACCAGTGTTGCGGTTGCGAAGTACACGATCACCTCCACTAGCACCACTTGCACGAGTTGTGGGTCGTGTATAATGACTAGTAGGTCTTCCAGTCACCCCAGTGGCAGCACCAGATTTCTTAGCACCATTCCTAGGACCAATGGCAGAAGCACGACTTCCACGACTTGTTCTCGTTGTGCTTGTGGTACCTCTGGCATCACGACCGAAACGTCCTCTAGCAACATCTCGGCCAGCAACATTCCTAGTTCTGCGAAGATTGCCACCCCTTCCTTCAGCGCCACCATCACCTCTACCACGATTAGAGATACCACGACGCCTACGAGCAAGACCGGATGATGAAGAGGCACGCTTTTTTCTACCATAGCCCACTTGTTCAGTTTCTGTCTCATTTTCTCCCTGAGAAGAAAGTTTTGGTATTAATAACTGATATCAATAAATAATGTCATGGTATAGTCACAAAGAAAATCAAGAAATTATTTTACCTTGTGATAATCTTGTAAATGTTGGGCATACTTCAATATACTAGGAAACCGAAATTCCACATTGGAATCTTGGGAATCCCTGTTGCCCATACAAGAACCACATATAATATCCGGCACATAGAAGCCTGCTCCATCATCAGGTTCATCGACAGCAAGAGTCTGATTTCCAGGGACCCAGTCATCACCTTGGACCTCATGATGACCTGGAGGAATGTTCTGATTTCTTGCTACTTCATCACCATCACCACTAGGACAGGCATCACTTCGACCATCTGGACCTCCATCAAGGTCATCACTTTCTATCGACACTTGACCTTCTCCATTATTCTCATCTGGGTCAATAATATGGAACAGATTTTTTTTAGCCCAATTAGACTTATGTGATTGGGGTGAGATAATGGGCAATGGAGGAGTAGACAAATCCAAAGGCATATCTTCTTTTTTAGGTGTCACATAGTTATCAGATAAATATGTTGCACATTCCAAACTGACAGAATTACCCAAATCCAGAACATCAAGGTCAAAGTTAAAGTCATTACCACCATCTTGTGTCGATATTGGTACTCCTATTTGAGACATATTTTTTTCTGGGCAGCAAGATTTTCTTTTTCTTCAACAGCTTGTTTCTCGAGTGCAAGTTTTTCTCTTTCTGCCCATTTTTTCTTTAAAATTTCAAAATTTTTGAATAACTTCATTTTGACGGCAACTAATTCTGGCCCATCTTCATCTGTAACATGTACATGACTATGTGAGTCTTTATCATTACCATCTGCAGGACCAACTCCCTCATCACCATCATCACCTCCATCAACAACTAGACTCTCAGCATCCCCAGATTCAACACCACCATGACATTTCTTGTCCTTATAGAACTTACTGGATTTGTATTCTTCAATTGAAATTTTCTTTTTCTTTACACCAGATGAATGAACAGTCACTTTCTTCTCAATTTCACTTGTGTCACGAACATCATGTTCACCACAAATAAGACCAGAATGTACACCAACAGGACAACACACACCTCCAGCAATCTTTTCCTGATTAGAACGAGCTCTGGTAGAATCTGTTGTGCCTCTTGCCTTCTGATTGGTCTTGCTTA
>JAAUYI010134676.1_pt1 | contig 12634 bp, 10 predicted proteins | sample 7278041 | NCBI WGS metagenome assembly JAAUYI01 (sample SAMN14350216, study PRJNA611818) | marine sediment metagenome | isolation source: surface marine sediment (0.6m) | place: French Polynesia: Moorea | collected 2018-08
AGCGCGTCCAGAGCGACTCGCCCAGGACGCGGTGGTCGAAGAGAATCGAATCCGCGTTGTGGGTCTTGTCCGCCAGGGAGACGAGCAAGGAGCGCGGCGGCTTGTCCGGCAGGGCTTCGAGATAGCTCTCCTTGCGGGCCCGCCAGGGCGGCTTCGGTTCGGTCCAGGCGTCGGTGCAGTCCGCGACGATTCCGGCGACCGCGTCGCCGAAGGCGCGCCTGATCTCGGCCAGGGTCGCCGCGCCGCCCTGGTCCTCCGCCGCATCGTGCAGCAGGGCCGCGATCGCCTGCTCCTCGTCACCGCCGTGCTCGATCACCAGGGCGGCAACGGTTATCAGATGCGAGACGTAGGGGATCGAGGTCCCCTTGCGGCGCTGGTCGCGGTGAAGCCGGTGTGCGAGCCGAAAGGCCTCGTCAAAGCGTTCTGTGAGCATGGCTGAGCATCCTCGTCAGTCTGTTGGCTGCGCGCCGCTCAATTCCAGGGGTGACATGGCCGGCGCGATCTTCGGCCTCGCCTCGGCTTCCATAACGGCGGGGTGTTCATGGCGCAAGCCCCGCCCCCGGACCACGGCGCCGGCAGCGGGCGGCACTGCTCTGTTGCCTGCGCCCGGGCCACTTGGCACGATGCCAGAATCCAGGCGCGAAGCGCGACCGCAGCCGATCGAGGGGAACGACGATCGAGGCCTTTCAGCAGAGCAACCCGCAGGGCCCGCCGCCCGAGGCGGGCGACCGGGCGCCGGACGTCAAGCTGCGCGACCACCAGGGCGGCGGCGGCTTTCTGTCGCAGGCGCTGCGCGGCAAGGGCGCGGTGCTGATCTTCCTGCCGAGCGCGGCCGACCCGGCGGGGCAGGCCATGCTGCGCGCCTTCGCCGGCGCCTTCCCGCGCCTCCAGGCCCAGGTGAACGTCTTCGCCATCACCGGGCAGCCGGCCGCCAAGAACGCCGCGGCGGTCGGCCAGCTGCAGCTGCCCTTCCCGCTCTATACCGACCCGCAGGGCGAGGCCGCCCGCGCCTTCGGCGTGGACCACAACCTGGCCGCCCAGCAGCCGGTCTTCGGTATGGCCAATGTCTCCGCCTTCCTGATCGACAAGGGCGGCCGCCTGCTGCTCGCCGCCCGCGACAGCGCCGCGCCGGCGCTGGCCGAGACCATCGCCGCACAGCTGGAAGCGCAGGCCGCCGAGGCGCCGCAGGCGCTGCACGGCACGGCGCCGGCGCTGCTGGTCCCGCGGGCCTTCGAGCCCGAGTTCTGCCGGGAGCTGATCGCCGCCTACGAGGCCGGCGAAAAGCAGCGCACCGGCACGCTGCGCGACCTCGCCGACGGGCGCCGCGAGCACTACATCGACGACAAGGAGAAGATCCGCCTGGACCACCACCCGGAGCCGGCCCTGCTGGCCGAGATGTGGCGGCGCCTGGAGCGCCGGGTGGTGCCCGAGATCGCCAAGAGCTTCCAGTTCGCCGCGACCCGCTACGACAACCTCAAGATCGGCTGCTACGAGGGCCGCACGGGCGGGCACTTTAGCGTGCACCGGGACAACGACACCCCGGGCGTCGCGCACCGTCGCTTCGCCATGACCATGAACCTCAACGAGGACTTCGAGGGCGGCCACCTGCGCTTTCCCGAGTTCGGCCCGCACCTCTACCGTCCCGCGGCCGGCGAGGCGATCGTCTTCTCCTGCTCGCTGCTGCACGAGGCCCTGCCGGTGACCGAGGGCACCCGCTACATGGTGATCTGCTTCTTCTTCGGCGAAGAGGACCAGGCGCTGCGCGACCGCCGGGTCCAGGGCGTCGAGACCCGCCACGCGGGGCAGCCCTAGAGGGAAGCTCGGCTGAGGCCCTGGTGCCCGCTGAGGGACTCGAACCCCCACGCCCCGAAGGGCCCGAGATTTTAAGTCTCGTGTGTCTACCAGTTCCACCAAGCGGGCCTGGGCGGAAGTTGTGCCGCAGGCCTCGGCCGGATGCAACGGGCTCGGAACGGCGCGGGCGGGGCCGGGCCGGCCGGTGAGGCTTGGGATCAGGCCGTGCGGACCTGGTCGAGGAAGCTGTCGACCTCGCCGCGCAGGCTCAGGGACTGGTCGGCGAGGCTCTGCGAGGACTCGCGCACGTTGCCGGCGGTCTCGCCGGTCTGCTGGGCGCCCTGGCTGACGTCGACGATGTTGCGCGAGACCTCCTGGGTGCCGCCGGCGGCCTGCTGCGCGTTCATCGAGATCTCGTTGGTGGCGGCGCTCTGCTCCTCGACCGCGGCGGAGATGCCGGCCGCGATCTCGTTGATCCGGCGCACCGTCGCGCCGACCTCGGAGATCGCCCGCGCGGCCGTGGTGGTGGCCTCCTGGATGCCCAGGACCTGGGTCGAGATCTCCTCGGTCGCCTTGGCGGTCTGGTTGGCCAGGGCCTTGACCTCGCCGGCGACCACGGCGAAGCCCTTGCCGGCGTCGCCGGCCCGGGCCGCCTCGATGGTGGCGTTGAGGGCCAGGAGGTTGGTCTGCTCGGCGATGTCGGAGATCACGCTGATCACCGAGCCGATCTTCTGGGCCGCCTCGACCAGGCTCTCGACCTGCCGGTTGGTCTCGTCGGCCTTGGTCGCCGCGCCCTCGGCGATCCGGGAGGACTCGGTGACCTGCTTGGCGATCTCGTTGACCGAGGCCGAGAGCTCCTCGGCGGCGGCGGCCACGGTCTGGACGCTGGCCGTCGCCTCCTCCGAGGCGGCGGCGACCGCCGCGGTCCGCGACGAGGTCTGCTCCGCGGTCGCCGACATCGCGGTCGAGGCCTTGTCGAGATCCGAGGCCGCGCCGTCCAGCGAGCCCAAGGCCTGGCGCACCTGGTCGTCGAAGGCGCCGATCAGGGTCTCGATCTTGGCCGCGCGGGCCTTGCGTCCGGCTTCCTCGGCCTGCTGCTCCCGCTCCAGCTCGGCGTTGCGGATGGCGTTGTCGCGGAAGGTCGCGACCGCCCGGGCCATGTCGCCGACCTCGTCCTTGCGGTCGGCGCCGGTCAGGTCGATCGAGGTGTCGCCCTCGGCGAGGACCAGCATGTTCCGGGTAATGTCGGCAATCGGCCGCGCCAGGCGCCGCCCGAAGTAGACCCCGACGAGGGAAATGAGCACGAGCAGCAGGCCGCCGATGCTCAGCATCAGGAAGCGCATGTGATCGACCGGCTCGGCGACCTCGTCGATCGCCATCTCGGCAACGATCACCCAGCGCGTGCCGTGGAAATCGAGCGGCTCGGCCGCGGTGAAGATGTCGCTGCCGCGGTGGCCGTGGGCCTCGCCGAAGCTCATCGGCGGCTCCTCGCCCTCCGGCGTCTCCGGCGCCGCCAGCGCGGACCGGACGATGGCGTTGTCCACCGCCTGGGTCAGGATGCTGGTTTCGGCGCCGCTCTCGTGCAGGAAGCGGCTGTCGTTGCGCATCAGCTTGTCGGTGCCCAGGATGAAGGCCTCGCCGGTCCGGCCCAGGCCGGTGCTGTCGGCCATCATGGCGTTGATGCGGTCGATCGGCATCTGGAAGACCAGGACGCCGAGGGGCCGCCCGGCGGCATCGGAGACCGGCGCTGAGATGAAGCTGGCCGGCGCGCCGTGGCTCGGCTCGTAGGGCTTGAAGTCGAAGAAGGCGACGGGGTCGGTCCCGGCGGCGCCCAGGGCCGCGCGGTAGGCCGCGCCCAGGTCGGTGTCCTTCCACTTCCCGGACAGCAGGTTGGTCGCGTAGTCGAGCTCCTTGAAGACCGTGTAGACCAGGTTGCCTTCCAGGTCGAAAAGGAAGATGTCGTAGTAGCCGCGGCCCTTCAGGAAGGTCCGGAACCAGGGATGGTAGTGGGCGTGACGCGCGCTGTAGGCCGAGCCGTCCGGCGCCGCGTCGAGCTTCTCCTTCTCCCCGGTCGGGTGCGGGTTGTCGGTGATGTAGTGGCGCTGCAGGTAGGCCTCAGGCGCCGGGCCGACCGCCTCGAAGGACCGGGAGAAGTCGCGGACCGCCTCGCGGGTGAAGGGGCTCGCGGCGACGATGAGCAGGTCCTCCTCGATCGCCTTCATGTAGTCGGCCAGGGCATGCTGCCGCGTGGCCAGGATGGTCTCCAGCCTGAGCTCGACCTGGTGGCGCACCTCCCAGGAGGCGTTGACGTAGTCGGAGATGCCGATACCGCTCGCCATCAGGATGGCCGAGCCGATGATGATCAGCGGCAGCTTGACGGTATAGCGGAGGGACGCGAGGGCGGTGAGCAGCGACATGACGAAGAGGGCTCCGAAGCAAGCGAACGCGCGGCCCCCCAAAAACACCCGCGCCGGCACCCGGTCCGAGCCTGCAGAGCAGTTTCTACCTTGTGCCTATACCAAAGTGAATATGCGGAAGATCGGCACAGATCCCATAACAAAGGGTGAAAAGCCAATTTTCACATTGGAATCAGAGCCCTGGAAAGGGCGCTCGCGGTCGGGTCCGGCGCAATTGGTCTTCTCAATAGACCGGGTGCGCGTGGGGCTATCTGCGCCTGCAACCTGAGGCAGCGGCGGGCTCGGGCCGCCGGCGCGCCGTCAGTTGCGCGGCCGCCCCAGGCCCATGATGGCGGCGCCCATGGCCGCCGAGCCGAAGGTGACGACCAGGCCGAAGAAGAACAGCGCGACCGCCAGCGGCCCGCCGCCGGGGCCGAACAGGAGGGAGCGCAGCCCGGAGAGGTCCACGGCGAGGCAGAGCAGCCCCAGCAGCACCCCGGCGCCGGCGCCGACCGCCAGGTGGCCGAGCAGGAACACGACGTGCCGCGGCAAGGGGGTACGGGGCGGCTGCGCCATGGGAGGCCGTCCCTCAGCCGGTCTCGCGCGGCTCTGCCCCGAGGCCGCGGATCAGGGTGCCGACCTCCTCGGCGGCCGCGGCGAGCCGGGGTTCGTCGGTCGCGCGCAGGACCACCGCGACGCTGGGCCGGCCGTCGCGGAAGGAGGGGTAGCTGCCGATGTCGACCTCGGGATAGCGCGCCTGAACGGCGCCGAGGCCGGCCGCCAGGGCGCCCTCGGGCAGCTTCGAGGTCAGGGTCCGCGAGCGCAGCGGCGGCCCGCCGGTCAGGCCCGGGGCCAGGCCCTCGAACATCGCCTGCATGACCGCCGGCACCCCGGCCATGACGTGGACGTTCTCGATCCGGAAGCCGGGGGCATGGCTGATCGGATTCTCGATCAGGGTCGCGCCCTCCGGCGTGTTGGCCATGCGCAGCCGCGCCTCGTTGAGGTCGCCCGGCGCGTAGTGCGCCTGCAGCAGGGCCAGGGCCTCGGGATTGCGGATCAGCGGCAGGCCGAAGGCGGCGGCGACGCATTCGGCGGTGATGTCGTCGTGGGTCGGGCCGATGCCGCCGGTCGTGAAAACGTAGGTGTAGCGCTGGCGCAGGGCGTTGACGGCGGCGACGATCTCCGCCTCGAGATCGGCCACCACCCGCGCCTCGGCCAGGCGAATGCCGAGTTCGGCGAGCCGTTCGCCCAGGTAGGGCAGATTGGCGTCCTTGGTGCGACCGGAGAGGATCTCGTTGCCGATGATCAGGACGGCGGCGGTGACTTGCCCCTCGGTCATGCCCCCCGCGTCCGGATCAGCTCTTCGAGTAGCCCTTGGCCCGCATGCAGCGGCTGAAGAGCGCCTCGCGCTGCTTGCCCAGCTCGAACTCGTCCATGCGGGTCATGAAGGTGGTCTCTTCGCCGCCGATCCCGGCCTGCCGGCCGGTATCCAGCCGGTCGGCCTGGATCTGGGTGTCGTGGGCGGTCTGGGCCCGGGCGTAGGCGAAGCAGTTGGAGATGTCGGCCTGGCGCTGGGACTCCTCCTCTTCGCCACCTTCCTTGATCCAGATCTTCTGGCCATCCTCCGAGACCTCGGAGGTGCTGCTGGACGGCGGTGCGGGCCGGGCCGTGGTCGGCCGCTCGTAGAAGGGGACGTGGAAATTCGCGCAGCCCGCGAGGAGCCCGGCGGCGAGGACCAAAGAGAGCGACGGCAGGACTTTCATATCGGTTCCTTACGTTAGGGCTCCGGCGCCGGATCGACCGTCCGCCGCCCCAGTTCTCCCCCCGTCCCTGTCGATAGCCTGGGTCAGAGCGCCGCGTCTTGCAAGTACGGATATCACAGCCCAAAAAGAGACTCCGGATTCCAACAGGACCGTGAACCCCGACCCGGCGGCAGACCCCCTTGCGCTTCGACCCATCGCTCCTGGAAGGCCAGCTGATCCGCCGCTACAAGCGGTTCCTGGCCGACGTGCGCCTGGCCGACGGCCGCGAGGTCACGGCCCATTGCCCGAACCCCGGCTCGATGCTGGGCCTGGACGCGCCCGGCTCGCGGGTCTGGCTGACGCCGGCCGACAAGCCGTCCCGGAAGCTCAAGTTCACCTGGGAGCTGATCGAGGCCGAGGGCACCCTGGTCGGGATCAACACCGGGCATCCCAACGCCATCGTCGCCGAGGCGGTCGCGGCAGGACGGATCCCGGAACTGGCGGGCTACGACCGGCAGAGGCGCGAGGTGCCCTACGGCGCCAACAGCCGGATCGACCTGCTGCTCGAGCGCGAGGCTCAGCCGCCCTGCTACCTGGAGGTCAAGAACGTGCACCTGAAGCGCGGGCCGGAAGCCGCCGAGTTCCCCGACTCCGTCACCACGCGCGGCGCCAAACATCTGCAGGAGCTGTCTGCAAGGGCACAGGCCGGGGACCGCGCGGTCATGTTCTTCCTGGTGCAGCGGCAGGATTGCCGTCGTTTCTCCCTGGCGGGCGACATCGATCCGGGCTACGAAAAGGCCTTCCGCGATGCCGTGGGTCAGGGGGTTGAAGCGCTGTGCTACGATTGCGAAGTAAGGCCGGACGGAATCGACATCGGCAGACGGCTGCCCCTCACCGCTTAGGCTCGGAGGCTCCGCTCATTTCTGCGTTCTGGAGGAGTTGATTGATGGTGCAGGGCGACGTCGCCTATGGGGCCTTCCCAGAGGAGCGCCGGATCACCATTCACGGCCCCGAGGACTTCGAGGGCATGCGCAAGGCCGGCCGCCTGGCGGCGGAGACGCTCGACTTCATCACGCCGCAGGTCCAGCCCGGCGTGACCACGGAGGAGCTGGACCGCCTGTGCCACCAATTCATCCTGGACCACGGCGCGGTCCCGGCGCCGCTGAACTACAAGGGCTTCCCCAAGTCGATCTGCACCTCGGTCAACCATGTCGTCTGCCACGGCATTCCCAGCGACCGAAAGCGCCTGGGCAAGGGCGACGCGATCAACATCGACGTGACCGTGATCCTGGACGGCTGGCACGGCGACACCAGCCGGATGTTCCACGTCGGCGCGACCAGCGTGAAGGCGCGCAAGCTGGTCGAGGTGACCTACGAGGCCATGATGAAGGGCATCGCGGCAGTCCGCCCCGGGGCGACCCTGGGCGACATCGGCGCCGCGATCCAGGCCCACGCCGAGGCCCAGCGCTTCTCGGTGGTCCGGGACTTCTGCGGCCACGGCCTGGGCCGGGTCTTCCACACCGCGCCCTCGGTCCTGCACTACGGCCGGCCGGGCACCGGCGTGGTGCTGCGCGAAGGCATGTTCTTCACCATCGAGCCGATGATCAACGCCGGGCGGCCGGACGTGAAGATCCTGGACGACGGCTGGACCGCGGTCACCCGGGACAAGTCGCTCTCGGCGCAGTTCGAGCACTCGGTCGGAGTCACCGCCGAGGGCTGCGAGATCTTCACCTCCTCTCCGAAGGGCTGGCACCAGCCGCCTTACGAGACCTGATCGCGGCCCGGTCGGGGCGGCCATGGCGGAGGACCGAACCCACTACCTTGGCCACCGGGCCCGCCTGCGCGCCCGGATTCTCGAGAGCGGGGCTGAAAGCCTGGCCGACCACGAGGTGCTGGAGTTCCTGCTGTTCGGTGCCCAGCCACGCCGGGACACCAAGCCCCTGGCCAAGGCCCTGATCCGGCGCTTCGGCAGCCTGGCCGCGGTCCTGGCGGCCGACAGCGAGGCCCTGCGGGGGGTCGACGACATGGGCGACGCCAAGATCGCCGTCCTGCAGGTCGTCCGCGAGGCGGCGATCCGCCTGGCTCGCGAGGACCTCAGGGACCGGCCGCTGCTGGCTTCCTGGGACCGCCTGGTCGACTACTGCCGGATGACCCTGGGGCACGAGGCGGTGGAGCAGTTCCGGGTGCTCTTCCTCGACCGCAAGAACCGGCTGATCGCCGACGAGCGCCAGCAGAAGGGCACCGTCGACCACACCCCGGTCTACCCCCGCGAGGTCGTGAAGCGGGCCCTGGAGCTGGGCGCCAGCGCCCTGATCCTGGTCCACAACCATCCCTCCGGCGACCCGACCCCCTCGCCCGCCGACATCGACATGACCCGGGCCGTGGCCGCCGCCGCCGAGGGTCTCGGGATCGCCGTGCACGACCACCTGATCCTGGCCCGGTCGGGCGAGACCAGCCTGCGCGGGCTCGGATTAATTTAATTGCATGGGCTATACACGTTTAAGTCTGTGTGAAATTTTTCACGAAGTAATTGAAAACCATACTGAAAGTGGTACAGATAGGGTATTCGGGCTGTTTTGTTCCGAAGAACCATGGGACTCGCCTTTGCAAGCGCAAGCATGTACTCTTACGTTGTAAGGGTTTATCCCAATATGTTGGTCCATAATCGCCGAAGAGCGGTATTGGGGCAGCAAGGGTGGCCGGACGCGGCCACCGGACCAGACGAAAGCGGCAGGCCGAAATCCGGCCGACGCGAGGGGCAAGTACGTAGATGGCTATGAGCCAGAACTCCGGCCCGCCGTCCCGCACGGGCGGCCCTTTCGAGGGCGAACGCAAGTTCGCGACCGTGCTCTTCGCCGATATCGTCAATTCCTCCGCCCTGGTGGCCGACGCGGATCCCGAGGAAGCCAACGAAAAGCTCCTGCCCTGGCTGCAGGCGATGGTCGATGCCATCGACGGCTATGGCGGCACGGTCACCCAGCTCCTGGGCGACGGGGTCATGGCGCTGTTCGGGGCGCCGAACGCGCAGGAACATCACGCGATCCGCGCCTGCCTGGCGGCCCAGGAAATCCAGCTGCGCTGCGCCCGGACCGACGACGCCGGCGGCGTGCCCCTGCCGGTCCGCCTGCGGGTCGGCATCAGCTCCGGGATCATCGTCACCCAGCCGATCCGCAGCGGCATGCTGACCGAGTACCGGGCCGTCGGGGACACCGTGCACCTGGCCGCCCGCGCCGAGGAGGCGGCCCGACCGGGCGAGGTCCTGCTCACCGAAGAGACCTACCGCCTGGTCGCCGGGCAGGTAAAGGTCAAGCCGGCCGGGACCATCAAGCTGAGCGAAGCCTCCCGAAGCGTCAGGACCTACTCGCTGCTCGGGGTCACGATCACCAAGCGCTCCATGCGCCCGCTCGAGAGTGACGGCGAGCCGTCTTTCATCGGCCGGGCGCAGGACCTGACCGCCCTGAACGACAGCCTCTCCCGCACCCGCTCCGGACACGGCGAAGTCTTCGTGGTGACCGGAGATCCGGGCGTCGGGAAGTCACGGCTCGTCCTGGAGTTTCTCGGCACCATCGACACCGGGACCGCCCGGGTCCTGAAGGTCGACCTGGAGCCGACCGGCGTGCCGCGCTTCGAAGACCCGGTGGCCCGGCTGGTCTCCACGCTGCTCGAGCTCGACGCGGCGGCGGAACCCAAGGCGCTCAGGGAGGCGATCGACGAGCACCTCAAGTCGCTCCGCGTCGGTGGCAGCCACGCCGTCTCCGCTATCCTCGAGGTCCTCGGGCAGACTTCGAACGACCCGGGCTGGAACAGCATCGACCCGCCGGAACGCCTGCGCGTGACCTTGACGACCATTGCCGATGTGATCCGCGCTCTCGGCCGCAAGTCACCCCTGATCCTGGTGCTGGAGGATTTCCACTGGTCCAGCGCCGAGGTCCAGCAGCTCGGAAGAGAGATCGCGGTCAGACTCGACGGGACCCAGGTCCAGCTCATTCTCACCTCGCGGACTCACCACGAACGGCCCTGGACCTCCTGGCCCAAGTTCGCCGAGCACCGAATTCGCTCCCTCCCGTCGGAGGATGCCGCGCGTTTCGTCGGAACCCTCCTCGGGTCATCACCGGACCTCGGCGCTCTCACTCGAAAGCTCATCGAGAAGACGCAAGGCAATCCCTTCTTCATCGAGGAATGCGTGCGCACCCTGGTCGAGCGCGGCGCCTTGAAGGGGACGGCCGGCGACTATCGGCTGGTGGTGCCGGTCGACGACATCGACATCCCCTTCACCGTCCACGGCGTGCTGGCGGAGCGCATAGACAGCCTGCCGCGCGGCGACCGGAAGACCCTATTGTGTGCGGCGGTGATCGGCCCGAACTTCGACGTCGCGCTGCTAGAGCGATTGCTGACCCAGGATGACGGACGTCTGCCCGACCGCCTGGCGCGCCTGGAGCAGCATGGCTTCCTTCAGCGAACCCGGATCGTGCCGAATCTCGAATTCGGATTCCGTCACACGCTGACCCACGAGGTCGCCTACGGCACCATGCTCAAGCGCGACCGGCTGCTCCTTCACACCAGCGTCATGAAGGTGCTCAGAGGTCGTCCCGGCCATGAGCTGCCGGTCAAGGTCGATCTACTCGCACACCACGCCTACATGGCTGAGAACTGGCCCTTCGCGACCGCCTATTGCCGCCGCGCGGCGAGCAAGGCGCAGGCGGCATCGCGGAACGGTGCCGCGCAGGCGCTCCTGGAGAAGGCGCTGCACGCCCAGTCACAGATGCCGCACACGGGGCGCAACGGCCGAAGGGGCATCGACATCCGCCTCGAGTTGGCGCAATCGCTTTTCGCCCTCGGACGGTCCGAAGAGGTCAGAACGGTCCTGAGAGATGCCGAGGCCATCGCTACGTCGCTCAACGACGAACGCAGGCTTGGGCGGATCTTCTCGGCGCGTATGCTTTGCCATTGGGTCGATGGTGACCTGAGCAATGCGATCGAAATGGGCCAACAGGGATTGGAAATCGCACGTCGCCTCAAGGATCCCCCGCTCGAGATTCAGGTCGCTTCAAGGCTCGGCTGCATGCTCATCGACCGCGGCGACTACGCCGATGCCAGGAAGCTGCTTGAAGGAATCATCCCCCGAGTCTCCAACGGCGCCTCGCACAGACAGTTCGGGACTTTGGCGGCAGTCGCAGTCGGTTGTCGGGCCGACTTGGCGCGTTCGCTCGGCGAACTCGGACAGTTTTCAGCTGCGCTGAAGATCGGAGACGAAGCGCTGCGGATCGCCGACGACAACGGACATAGCTTCAGTCAGATCTACGCCTGCCTGTCGGTCGGTACGGCGCTGCTCCGTAAGGGGGACTTCGCGCGCAGCATTCCGCTGCTCGAGCGGGCCCACAGGTTCTGCATGGCGACACAGATCAAGCTTCTGCTGCCCCTCAGCGAAGCCTCTCTCGGTTACGCACTGGTGCGTACGGGCAAGGTGGCGCAGGGGCTGGGTTACCTGAAGCATGCGGTCGAGCTTGCCAACAAGGACGTCGTGCTCGGCCAGCTGTCGCAGCAGACGGTCTGGCTTGCCGAGGCGCTGCTCCGCGCGGGCCACCCGGAACAGGCCCTTGCCTATGCGACCACGGCCCTGGACATCGCGCGAAAGAACGGTGAGAAAGGCGACGAAGCCTGGGCGCAGTGGGCACTGGGCGAAGTCTACAGGTGCGACACCTCCACAAAGCCACGCAAGGCGGCAGCCGCGTTCAACCGGGCTCGCACGCTCGCTGAAGGGTGCAAGATGATGCCCCTGGTCAGCCACTGCACCCTAGCCCTCGGAAAGCTGCAGCTTGAGCAAACTGCGCGCGAAAAGGGTCTGGAACGCGCCGAGGAAGCGCTTCAGCTGTACCAAAGTCTAGACATGGGGTACTACGCTTCGGAGGCGAAAAAGGCCATGGTATCGGTCTCGGCCCCGGTCACTTAGACGGCATTCAGCGCCTATAAGGCGTACCTAATTCCTGCTATTGTTGTCCCAGAAGCCTCACTGAATACGCTCGGGTCCTGACGCACCCAAAGGACCTAAGTGACAGTCGGCTTGCGACCTGTCGTCCCTCAGCTTTCCTGCCGACGCCCTCAGACTATCGGTCATTTCGTCCGACACCGCCTCGGCCGCAGCACCGATCAAGGTCGCCGCGATCAGAAATCCCTGTGACATCATCCTCGATTCCAGCCGCTTCAGGTCTGAAACGAGGCTGCCCAAGGCAAACAATTCGTCGGTCGCTTCTGGATTGTCAGAAGTCGCCATCCCTTTGATTCCTCCTGGAAAAGATGCGCTCGACAACCTAAGCGCCAACGTATTTGCCCGCAGTCTAGGGACCGCCCAGCCCATGCGCTGTGAGCCACTTCACAGACGGCTCTCGGCGTCGCCGAATAAAAATTCTTATATAAGATTTTCGTAAAATTCTCTCAATGTGGGGGCATACATGACTGCAATCACAAAACGTTGCACCCTGATACGGGGTGCGGACGGAGTTCTCTATTCGGTTGACGATACGGGCAGCCGTCCCGTAGCCGAGACCGCGTCTGTCGAAACAGCTGCCCAAACCGCAAATCGGCGTGGCGCCTCGGCCGAGGCCGATCACCACGCCAGCCGCGCCTATATCGAGGCCGGCGACCACCACGCCAGCCGCGCCTACATCGAGGCAGGCGACCACCACGCCAGCCGCGCCTCCATCGAGG
>JAAUYI010163143.1_pt1 | contig 12631 bp, 8 predicted proteins | sample 7278041 | NCBI WGS metagenome assembly JAAUYI01 (sample SAMN14350216, study PRJNA611818) | marine sediment metagenome | isolation source: surface marine sediment (0.6m) | place: French Polynesia: Moorea | collected 2018-08
CCTAAATTCTAAATTCAAAAGGGCACGGCATCCACCAGATTTTGGTGTATAAAATTATCATTCTGATGCCGTGCCCCTACTTATGATACTAATCTATTATTTTTTCCTAAAATCTAAATTCAAAAGGGCACGGCATCCACAGGATTTTGGTGTATAAAATTATCATTCTGATGCCGTGCCCCTACCCATCTGTCCTATCCTTTTTGCCAATTCTCCAACCAATCCTAATTCCCGGAGTTTAGACTTTACAGCCTCTCTGAAAATTTTACTATCTGCCCAGTGAGACTTTAAATTGGCAGACAAATCATCATATGCAGCATCCAAGGTTTGTCTAATTTCGTCGCCACTGATCCAGTCTACCTCGACCATTGCCTCTGCTACACCTTGGAGATAAGCTTGAGAGTTACCATCACTCTCTAGTGCTTCCTCCCATAGCTTTTCAGGTTCAGGAATACCCAATGCTGCGGCTATATGGTGTAGATGCTCGGTAGTAAACTCCTTTGGATATTCTTGTTTTAAGAACTCAATTTGGGATTTGAAGTCTCTTGCCAAATCTTGGGATGATCTCAGATATCCTTTAACTTGAAGCAGAGCTACAGAAAATTTTCTGTTCATCTATTTTTGTGATGCAATCAAGCAGAGCAGAACCGGCTTCGGTGCAGGGTAGCCTGCCGGGAGCAGGCTAAATTTGGCGCATCTTTATAAAGAAATGGTATCACTCAGATGAAAACGACTGTATTTACTTTCGCCAAGCTGATAGCTGACGATAGGTTTTGCGAACAATATCTAAAACTGGGTAAGGTACTCCTATTCCCAAGGGATAGAATATGGGCAAGTAGAGCCAATAGTAGGCTATTTTTAAGTGATTCCACTTATAACATCCCTCCATATGAAGAAAATCTGACACATCTACCACTAATCCTTTACCTTGGTGCATCATCACATTACGTCCGTGGATATCATGGGGAAAAAGACCGCGATCGCGGGCATAATCTAAAGCAGCATCAATATCTCGAATCACCCGTGGTGGAATACGTATACCAAAGTGCATACAGTCATAGAGGGTAGTGCCATAAAGACGTTTCAACACTAGAAAACTGTTTTGGGCATATAAACACTCAGAAAAAGCTGGATGGGAACCCAAACGTTTATATACTTCCAGCTCCTCGTCAAAACCCGGTCTTCCGGGTGCATAAATTTTTACTACTCGATCTGGATAATCGGGATGATATACCACCGCAGCATAGTTCCCTTGACCAAGTAATTGCCAAGGTTCCGGAAGATGGTGGACTTCTACCGGATTGTGAGGATCTATGCTTTCGATGTGGATTTGAGGAAGTAGCTGTTTATGGATATTTTCAATCAAGGAATTTATATGTAATTTATCCATCGGGATAAATATCGACTAAGGTGGCATATTAACCACAATAAATTATCACTACAGAATTGGGGATAGCAAAAATATTCCCAGTCATCTCAGAAAAAAATGCTGTATGCCTGATTAATACTGGACAATTGGTTATTTATCTTTCGCAGTTGAAGCTATATTGCGCTAATTGTTTACTTTTGTAAATTTATATCAATCCTTGTAATTCTTAAGATTGTCTTAAGAATCTTGGTTTAATATCATATTATGTGTTGCCCAGGAATATCATCCTGGAAACTAAAGTAAAGAGCGATGCTCCTAGGGAGTCGCTACGCGAACGCACTGGAGGTTTATCCTGATGAATTCTTCTACATTACGTCAACTATGGTCTTTGATTGAAGAAACTCAAAATAGTACTCTTCTCAAGTTTGGTGATGCGGAACTAGTGCAGCAGTTACTCGGACAGCTGCAAAATAAGACTCTTCTCAGTGGGGAAGAAGTCAGCACCATGAATAGCTACTTGAATTCTAAGATTTCATTGATTCGGGATTTAGCTCAGGCTGGTTTAGTTTAGGAGGGGTTACCACTGCTTTGGAAGTCAAAAGTCACGCATTCAAAAGTTAAAAGTACTGTTTTTCCTTGCTTTGACCTTTTGTAAATGGTCTGCTTATTGCCGCCGAACTGTACTAAAATAACATTGATGATTGTGATCAAATGTAACCTGTATCAATTCCCTCGATTTATCGATAGGGAAACTGTTAGCGCAGCACAAGAGTGCAGGAGGCTAACTGTTAGCGTAGCTCCTCCGGAGGAGGCTAACTGATAACTGAAATGACGAAAGCATAGTTGTTCGATACGGGTTGGTAGTGCTTTCGTTAGTAGGTATTTGCATCGAATCAAAAATTTTATGGATGAGTTAAGAGCAGTGAGCGATCGCTACTATGCATTTGGTAGTTTATAATATTGTGCGATCGCTTCTGTAAGCCTCTGTTGAGAGTATTTCTATAATCTAATAAATTCTCCCCAGATGTTACAATCCCTTGATAAAATTTTCAAACAAGAATGTGACAGATTAATAGATGTGTAGATGGGTAGGGACACGGCACCAGAAAAAATACGCCAGTTGCATGAAATTCCTTGGTATTGATTTAGGCTGGAAATCTCAACCTAGCGGACTCTGCTACCTGAAACTAATTGATGAAAAACTACAAATTATCGACCTCAATCGCCAAGAATTAATTGCAGATATCCTTATTTGGGTAGATGACTGCATCCAACCACAGGAACCAGGCATTATCGCTGTAGATGCACCCACCCTCATCCCCAACAAAACTGGGAGTCGTTTACCCGACAAACTCACCCATAAACACTTTGGTAAATACCATGCTGGTTGTTACCCAGCGAATCAAAATCTACCCTTTGCAGAACGCACCATTAACTTTGGCTTAGAATTAGAATCCCGTGGTTTTGCCCATGCACCCACTATGGAACCGCAAAAGCCTGGTAGGTATCAAATCGAAGTATTTCCCCATCCTGCGATGGTGCATCTTTTCAATTTGCAACGCATACTCAAGTATAAAAAAGGACGCATCCAGGAGCGTCAACAGGAATTATTGAAACTATACAATTACATTACCGATATTCTTCCCCATCTCGAACCAAGTTTAAATCTTAATTCCCAAGCACAAACACAAATATCAGGGCTTTTTGGAATTGAATTTTTCTCTTCATCTCCTACTGGTGCAGAACTCAAAGCTGCTGAAGATAAGTTAGATAGCCTCATCTGTGCTTACGTTGCAGCTTATTGGTGGTATTGGGGAGAACAACGCAACCTAGTACTGGGAGACGGTAGTACTGGCTATATTGTTATCCCCTCTAGGGTGAGTGAGGGAGTGAGGGAGTGAGGGAGTTAGAATTCTTCCCTCCTTCCCTCCTTCCCTCCTTCCCTCCTTCCCTCCTCTTCTCACTATGCCCAAGCAATCAACCTGGGTTCATAGGGATTGGCAAGGTATTTATTTTTTGGCAGTATCCGTAAAGATAAACCCTGTAAGCCAGACTTGGTGTAGGTAATGTTAACCGTATAAATACTTAATCCTTGTGTATCCTTACCTTGGTAATTCATGACCACTGGTATGGCGTTGACAATATCGCCATTGGCATCGATCGCACCTTGGTATATTTCTACTTGTAGGTCATCGTTGGTTAAAGTGGCCAAATCCAGGGTTGCTTTAACGGTAACGGTTTGATTAACTTCAATGTCTGTATCTGAGGAGACATCAATGTCTTTAATTTTGATGTTATACCAATGGTCTTTGAGATTGGCTTTCCAAGCTGCTAATTCTTTGGCTGGTGCGTATTGATCCTTGGTGAGGGTATAGTAGCGATCGCTGGCTGGAAAATATGCCCGTTGAGCGTATTCGCTTAACATCCGCGAGGTGTTGAAGAAGGGACAATTTAGGCGAATGGCATTCTTCATTTTGGCAATCCAATTTCTGGGTAAGCCATCGGCATCGCGATCGTAAAATAGGGGGACAACTTCTTTTTCTAGTAAGTCATAAAGGGCATTTGCTTCTACCTCATCTTGGTAATTGGGATCGTCATAAATCTCCCCATTTCCAATGGCCCAACCAGTGTTGACATGATCCGCTTCATCCCACCAACCATCTAAAACACTTAAATTGGGTAAGCCATTCATTGCTGCTTTCATCCCACTAGTACCAGAAGCTTCTCGGGGACGACGGGGTGTATTTAACCAAATATCACAACCGGCTACCATCAACCGGGATATGTGAATGTCATAGTTAGGAACAAATACCACTTGTTTTTCTAAGCCGTGCTCCCGGATGAAATGGTTGATATCGCGGATTAGTTCTTTGCCAGGAATATCTTTGGGGTGTGCTTTACCTGCAATCACAAATTGTACCTTGCGGTGTTTGTCCCCTAATAGAATCTGTTTGATTCGTGGCAAATCTCGCATCCATAGGGTTGCCCGTTTGTAGGTGGCGAAGCGTCGGGCAAAACCAATGGTAAAAGCATAGGGATCGAGGACTTCTTGGGCTTGGGTAATGTCGGAAGTAGAACCACCGCGATCGCGCAAATGTTTGACTAGATGATCCCTGACGTACAATATCATATCCAGGCGACACCGTTCGTGGTTGCGCCACAATTCTTCATCTGGGATAGAATCCATCCGCTCCCACAAGGGGTTATCTACTGGTGCTGATGACCAATTTGGTCCTAAGTAGCGATCATATAACTCTTGGGTAGATTTGGCTACACAACTGCGGGCATGAACGCCGTTAGTAATAGCTTTAATGGGAACTTCCTGGACAGGTACATTTTGCCACAACCCCTGAAACATTTGCCGGGATACAGAACCATGTAGCTGTGCCACACCATTGGAAAATCCCGCCATTTTCAAAGCCAGTACCGCCATACTAAAAGGCGCAGATAAATCCCCGGTATTTTCCCTTCCCAGTGCTAAAAAATGATCTTTGGGGAAACCAAAGATATCTGCATAATGTCCCAAGTAGTGTAAAACTTTATCGGAAGGGAACAAGTCAATCCCTGCGGGCACTGGTGTATGGGTGGTAAAAATATTTGTAGAAGCCACAACTTGCCTTGCGTCAGCAAAATTCAGCCCTTCTTCCTGAATCAACATCCGGATACGTTCCAAGGCAGAAAAAGCAGCGTGACCTTCATTCATATGGTAAGCGGTGACATTATACCCCAGTGCCTTCAACATCCGCACCCCACCTACACCCAGCATAATTTCCTGGTGTATCCGCGTATCGGTATCACCACCGTAAAGTTGATCGGTGATATCGTGGTCATAAGGATTATTTGGTTCAATATTGGTATCTAACATATACAGTGGTACTTTACCCACCTGTACGCGCCATACCCTGGCATATACTATACGTCCGGGATAATCCACCTCAATCCGTAATTCAGAACCATCTGGATTGCGTTCCAGATGTAAAGTCATATTGTAAAAATCATTGATGGGATAGCGTTCTTGCTGCCAACCATCCACATTCAGATACTGAGCAAAATAACCTTGCTGGTAAAGTAACCCCACACCTACTAATGGTAAACCCAAATCGCTAGAAGACTTTAAGTGATCCCCAGCCAATACCCCTAAACCGCCAGAGTAAATCGGCAAACAATCTGTTAGCCCAAACTCCGCCGAAAAATAGGCATAACATTCCTTGTCATGGTTAGGACGTTGTTTTTGATACCAAGTACCTTCCTTCAAATAATCTTCTAACTGAAGTAGCGATCGATCCATTTGCGCCAGAAAGCCATCATCTTCCAGAACTTCTAACAACCGCTCTTGGCTAATGGTACCGAGCATTAATACCGGGTTGTGATGGCTAGATTCCCATAAATCTGGATCTAAGCGACGAAATAAGTCTTTTGTCTCAACATTCCAATCCCAATGTAAGTTATACGCCAGTTTTCGTAGGGGTTCGAGTCGCGGAGGTAAAGAAGGAGAAACATTAAATGTGCGAATAGGTTGCATAAATTAGCAAAACTCCATATCTGTCTAGCTATAGCTATTGTTGACTCAAGAAAGTCAATATTGCCATTTTTTTATACTATGTTTGTAAACTGGCTTTAATTCTGGTAATTAACAGCATTGAATTGGTTAGGGTCAATTCGTCATCGCCCAAAAATTTATCCCACGACTCACCGTGAAGCGGGAGCATGGGATGAATTTTTGTTTCAGCTAAAGCAACTGGTAATACCACCCTAAACCCAAGGGATGGAACTGTTAACTGTTAACACTCCTTGCGATCAGTCCGCTTCAATGAACTACCAGCCCTTACTTTGTTGAAGGGCTGGTTTGAAATTATCAGGTTTATGTCTGGTGAGCGTGGGGCGGTTTTTCCTTCATGCTGCCGGATTTTTACACGTTTAGACCCAACCCCCGTGGAGTCTTCGGAACTGGGGGATGAGAGCAAGGGCAGAGACTTGAACTCATAACGAATATATGGCAAGATGTTTATCGTCGCTGAAGGGGGAACTGACTAAGAGGCTACCCTTTGGGTATTAAAGTATGTACTCGGCAAAGTATGCCCTTCGGGCAGACTGAGCGCGAAGCGCACACTGCGCGTACCGCAAGGTCGTCCGTAAGCCTTACGCAAACGGGGAAGACGTGAACCTAGCTGGTTAGCCATTGCTGTAAATCCAAGGTGAACCTGTCAAATTGACACTCTCCAGGCTAAAGCCACGGAGATTCTTAAGGCATCACTATTATTCCCAATCTAAAATCATTAATTTAAAATCGCTTAATTTGTCTTTGAGGAAATACTGCCGAACGTGAGGGCAGATTTTGTAAAGGTTTAGCTAAATAATTATTTGTCAGTGCCGTTAATGCCCTAGCATATTGGGGATCGTTTTGAGTTCCTATTAAATTAGGATTAGCTGCTAATTTACGTTCTTGCGCCTCTGTCAACTCGATTTTGATATCCGGTGTAATGCCCTTACGATTAATATCCGTACCTTTTGGTGTGTAGTAATGGGCAATAGTAATTGCTAAACCAGAACCATCAACCAATTCATGTACCGACTGTACCAAAGCCTTACCAAAGGTTTGACTGCCAACAACTATAGCTCGCTTATTATCCTTGAGCGCGCCAGTAAGAATTTCACTAGCACTAGCCGAGTTATTATCTACTAGTACCACCAATGGGCGTTTAGTCAAAGCAGTATTCTTCGCTTTAGTTATCTCACTACTTCCCCTACGATCCACAGTACGAACAATCGCTCCATCATCTAACCACATCCGGGCAATCTCAATGCTCGCTTGTAACAAACCACCAGGATTTCCCCGTAAATCTAAGACAAAACCATCTACTCTCTGGTTATTTAATCTGCGAATAGCTTTTGCCATTTGCTCGGATGCATGGGCACTGAATTCTCGCAAGCGAATATAGCCAATGCGGCGATCTCCTTCTACCCTCAGAGCAGAGCGAACAGTGGGAACTTCAATCCTTGCCCTTGTGAGTTTAAGATTGAAAGATGGATTACCTCTTCTGCCCATACGCAAGGTAATTACCGAACCCACCTTACCGCGAATTAGTTTAGAGGCATCTTGGATTCTCATTCCGTAAGTGGGTTTACCATCAATTGCCAAAATCCGATCCCCGGCTTTAATCCCTGCTTGGGATGCAGGAGAATTTTCTAAAGCTTCTATCACCGTCAAAAATCGGGTTCTTCGATTCATCTCCATGCGAATCCCAATCCCAGAAACTTCCCCAGAAGTTTGCCTGGTAAGAGCTTGGTATTGCCTGGGTTCCATGAAACGAGTGTAAGGATCTTCCAACTGCTCTAGGGCTTTGCGAATGGCAGCATAGGCTTGTTGGCGAGACGTGTAGTTCTTGCTCAACAAGCTTTGTCTGACAGCTTGCCAATCTTTTTTATTAAAAGTGCCATCTACATATTCACGATTAACCAATTGCCAGACTTGGTCAACAATTGCTTTAGGACTATCTTGTAGAGCAGCGCGGACAGAGCGACACCAAGCTGGACCAAATGTAGTGAATATAGCAGTGGTGGCTATAGCTCCACCAATCATGGCTACCTGGCGAAGGGAGTAACTTTTCTCAGATTGGTTCATGTATATGAGCCCAAATAGATTGTATAGTTGACAGTTTAGCAATCAAACTTTGTGGGTTTCTATAAGTTTTTCTATTGCCTTCTCATTTTTTGATAAATTTTTGATGAACACTTAAGTATTGTATCCGGTGACGAGACTTTTCTATCAGTAATAACTGTTTTGGGTTATTGATAACCAGTTTTTCTTGGGGTCACTCTTAGTTTCCGGACATTTAGAAAAATGTAATTGAAAAAAATTTTATCACTAAAAGGGTAGAGCATCCATAATATTTCTGAGAACAGATAATTATTTTATACATTGAATATGAAGCAGGGGGAATGCCTCTTCCCTCCTAGCTTGAAAATGGTTGTTAGTTGTTAGTTGTTAGTTGTTAGTTGATGGTTGGTGGTTGACAACTTAGGTGTGGGAGCCGCACTTGAGATATATTTTCATGGCTTAGTTGTGAGATTTTCTCATGGGGGACTAGCTAGAAAATAGGGAGTGAAGGAGTGTAGACACGAAGTGGCTTCTCGTAGACACGGATTGGCTTCTCGAAGAGTAGAGTAGGAGTGAAGGAGTGAAGGAAGTATTTTCATGCTTGGTCGTGAGATTTTCTCGTGGGGGGCTAACTTGAAAATAGTTAATCAGCGCTCTTGTAGGGGCGCATTGCGTGCGCCCTTGAGGAGTTAGTCACCCCCGCATTTTCAGATCCGCAGGTTGTGGGATTTGACCGTGGGGGACTAGCTTGAAAGAGGGTGTGGGGTGTAGGGTATGGAGTGTAGGGGAAAGAACTCTCTTTCATGCTTGGTGGTGAAAAATTTTTTCATCGGGACTGCCGTGGAACGAAGCAAAACAAGGGTCACAATCCCCGACTTCTGTAAGTCGTTTTCACCTCAGGTGGGGTACAATCCCCATCTGAACATCTAAGAACTCCTCCTCTACCTGCTCCCCTGCCTCTTCTTGAATCAACAATAGACTGGATACAAGCCGTGTGGATTTATCCGTGTAGAGTCAAAAATGAACAGGGTGTAGGGGATAGGGTGTAGGATGTAGAGAACCCCATACTTAAAAGCAGGAGTATTTTCAGTTGTTAACTTTAACTCAACTGTATTGCTTGATGGATAACTTTGGTAGATTGAAGCCAATCATCCCCTTGGATTAGAGTATGGAATTGCCAATCAGCAGAAGTTTGAGGATAATCACTGCGGTAATGTCCGCCTCTACTTTCGGTGCGCCAAGCTGCACTTTTCAAGATTAAATAGCCCATATCAGTGAGATTGAGGGTTTCTGCAGCTAGCTTCAGCTGCTGTTGTGCCTGATTTGAGCTTAATTGCACAGTTTGGTTGGGAGTCGCCTTGAGTAAACATTGGATCACATCCAAATCAGCGAGTTGAGAACGCCAAATATTTAGTTGGGCGATCGCCTCTTCCAGGATGGCTTGAGAGCGACAAATACCTGCACTGTGCCACATAAGTTTAGGTAACTTTTGTCTGATTGAGTTAATCTTTTCCATCTCGTGACTCCAGTCCTTGTGTTTTTTCCTCACTGGGAGAGATTGATATCCATTATCATCACCAGCATTAACCTGAGGTTTAACCGCTATCTGGGACAATTGAACTGCAAAAACAATGCATTCTAGCAAGGAATTACTCGCTAAACGATTAGCACCGTGAACCCCCGTGCTGGCAGTTTCACCAATAGCATATAATCCACCAATGGAGGTGCTACTATCTAAATCAGTTACAATTCCTCCCATCCAATAATGAGCAGCAGGAGACACGGGAATGGGTTGGGTAAACACATCAATGCCCCACTGCTGACAGACTTTGATGATATTGGGAAAACGATAGCGAATTTTCTGGGCTTCTATGGGTTGCAAATCCAGGTAAACACAATAGGGTTCTGGTTTTGTTTTCTGCAAGTGAGTAAAAATTGCCCGACTAACAACATCTCTGGGTGCTAACTCTCCTTGGGGATGATAGTTAAAAGCAAAACGCTGTCCTTGGCAATCTACCAAATGGGCACCTTCTCCTCGTACCGCCTCACTAATCAAAAAACGGGGTGCTCCCGGTATGGTTAATGCGGTGGGATGAAATTGGAAAAATTCTAAATCCCGCATTAAGGCTCCTGCACGCCAAGCCAATGCTATCCCATCTCCTGTACTAACCGTGGGATTGGTGGTTTGGGAAAAAATTTGCCCTCCACCGCCAGTGGCTAAAATCACCGCAGAAGACCTAATCCAGATAATCTGTTCCTGATAGAGTAGACTAATTCCCTGACAATTCCCTGTGGATTCATTCAGCCATAAACTTAAGGCGAATGCTTGGGATATTATCTGAATATTCTTTCGCTCTAAAACCTGTTGGGCGAGGGTATCAACAATTGCTCGCCCTGTGGTATCTGCAGAATGGAGGACACGGGGACGGGAATGGGCTGCTTCTAAAGTCATGGTGAGTTTTTCCCCATGACGATCAAATGAAACTCCCAATTCTAACAGAGATGCGATCGCTTCCGAGCCGTTTTCTACCAAAAACTGTACTGCTTCTGGTTCGCAAAGACCTGCACCCGCCTTTATGGTATCCTCAAAGTGCAAATGTGCAGTATCAGAAGGATCGATCGCCGCAGCAATTCCTCCTTGAGCCCAGTTACTCGATCCTGCCTTAACAGTATCTTTGGTAATTAAGCCCACTTGTAAATGGGCTGGTAAGCGCAAAGCAGCATAAAGTCCTGCTGCACCGGAACCAATCACCAAAATATCAAACTGAGAGGGGATATTTGATGATTTTGATGAGCTGGAAGAAAAAATTTGATTTTTTTGCATGATTTTGCCCATATTTGGGCAGTGGAGATTAAACAGAGCTTCAGAAAAGCGGTCGCCAGATAAGTTAGGACATCATCAAAAGCCAAAACCAATTCACAGCAAGTATTTGACTTTTGATTTTTGTAAACCCGTCAGTGGCTTCCGCAAGTATGCGTGACTTTTGACTTTTGCTATAAATGTGGGACAAAGCTAAATTTATGCAATTGTGCCAAAACAAGATTCTTTGAGACAAATTCCCTGACTCACTTGTTTGTCATCTATTTCTAAAATGGCAGGTCTATATTCCAAGCGTAAATTACTTTCCATCGTTGATGTTTTATGCCGCAGAATGCTCGACCAAGTTGCAAAGCTATTTAGATTAAAGTTCAAATGGTAAATTTGATTGTTAATGCAGCCATGAGCACTTGTTTGACGATGATAGGAATTTTCTCCATTTAACAGGATTTGCTGTTCTGTTTGAGAAGTGTTGAGAAATTTGAAATAATTATATTTTTCTTGACCAAATGTGGCATCAGCACTCCAAATAATTCCGTAATCAGGAAAGAAAGCATGAACAAAATGATAGCCCCAAAATTTGGGATAATTACCCTGATAAATTTTGCAATAACCTATAGCTTTCTGAGTGACATTATTTGTGTTAACTGTGCATAGAAGTTGTGGTTGGTGGATGACAGCGCGCTGATTTTCTTCAGCAGGTACCTCCCAGGTAAATTGGGTTGCGACTGCAAATTTTATTTCTAAATTGGCTTCTGGTAAACAAATAGTTCCGGTTTTATTATCTTTTTGGAAAGAAATATGTGTACTTGAACCTTTTTGTTCCGAGGTATTAATCAGTTCCCGGGAATTGCCTTGGGTATCGCTCCACCAAGCGGAGTAATGTTCGAGGGTTTCGGTTTGGAAATATCTCAGAGCAATCAGAGAACCATCTTCGAGAAAGAAATGGTATTGCTCACTGTAAACAGAGGTTAAAGGGGAGAAATAGTTATCAGGTACTTGGTGTATTTGTGAAGCTGAAGGTCTCTTTGCAGTTATCAATGTTCCACCAATGTTACCACTTTTAAATAAGTCTCGAACAGTGCGGTAAAATTCACTGCGGTGTTGAAAAACTTCTTCACCAAATATTGTAATTGATTCTTCTTTCGACTTGATGAATTTTTGATAGCGTTCTTCTACCCAAGGTTTCCATCCTGTTGTTAAATCAATGAAACAAATGTCGGTAAATCCTGCACGTTCAAAGTGATATCGGTAGGCTTCACGGGTAGGCACATAGGAAGATTGAACTACTTCTTTGAGAGTGTTTTGTATTTCTGGTGAAAGGTTGCAATTCGCAACATAATCCTCAATGTAAATACAGCCATTTTCCTTCAAAGAACGAAAACAAATTTCCAAAACCTTGTCACGGTTTTCAATATGTAATAAGCAAAGAAAAGAAATGATGCTGTCAAATGAATTGGGCAACAAAGCATCAAGAACTTGGGAACTAAGAATGCTACCAGTGAGGTATTTAATGTGCTTGTGGAGTCCCATCCGTTGGGTTAATTCCTCAGCAATTTCATTGAAATCATTTCTTAATTCTACACATCGGAAGTGACAATCTGTTTTATGGCTAATATATCGTGCTGGACCGCCAACACCACTGCCAATATCCAAAACACGAGAGTTGGGATTTAGGGATAAATAATCGATAGCGCGATCGCAAGCTTGGCTGCCAAAATAATGGTATTGATCCAAATGACCCAAGTCTAGCAAATCTTGGATTTCTAAAGTTCCGGTAGCTTTTCCTTTTTGCTTCAGTGCTTGACGAATACTATGGATACGCCAATCGTAAATCAAAGCTTCA
>JAAUYI010092745.1_pt1 | contig 12630 bp, 13 predicted proteins | sample 7278041 | NCBI WGS metagenome assembly JAAUYI01 (sample SAMN14350216, study PRJNA611818) | marine sediment metagenome | isolation source: surface marine sediment (0.6m) | place: French Polynesia: Moorea | collected 2018-08
ACGCAGACCTGCGTACTGGGGGGTGAGCCCTCACTTGCTCGCGACGTTGACGATCAGGCACACCTGCCCTTCGTACTGCGAGAAGTCGACGTCGTCGCCGGTGATCGACGTCATGGTCAGCTCGTGGAACGTGGTCACGGGTGCCTCCTGGGTCGCCAGCACCGTAGACCGCCTACGTTGGCGCCCGGGACCACGAGGGGGCGCACGATGGCGGTGCTGGATCTGTTCCGGATGGATGATCGGGTCGCGGTCGTGACCGGAGGGGGCCGCGGGATCGGCGCCGGGATCGCCCGCTCGTTCGCCGAGGCCGGCGCCGCCGTGGTCGTCGCGGCGCGCCGCGTCGACGAGATCGAGGAGGTGGCCGCATCGATCCGCGACGCCGGAGGTCGCGCCGTCGCGCAGCCGACCGACGTGACCGATCACCAGGCTCTCGAGGCGCTCGCCCGGCGCGCGATCGAGGAGTTCGGTTCCCTCACGACGTGGGTCAACAACGCCGGCGGCTCCCCCATGCGGATGCCCGCGGCGGAGCTCCCCATCGAGGAGTGGCACCGCACCATCGACCTCAACCTCACGTCGCTCTACGTCGCCAGCCGGATCGCGTTCGAACGCATGGACAGCGGTTCGATCATCAACATCAGCTCGGGAGCGGGCAGCGGGCCCGTCCCGGGCAGCGCCCACTACGGGGCCGCCAAGGCGGGGGTGAACTCACTGACCCAGACCCTGTCCGCCGAGTTCGCCCCCTCGGTCCGGGTCAACGGCGTCGCCCCGGGGGCCATCCCGACCGAGGTGATGCTCACCGCGGTCGGCAGGACCGAGGACCAGCTCGACGAGCTGCTCGAGGAGTGGAACATCCCGCTCGGCCGGCTGGGCACGCCGGAGGACATCGGCGCCGCCTGCGTCTACCTGGCCTCCGACGCCGCCAGCTGGGTCAGCGGCGAGACCCTGCGGGTCGGTGGCGGCGCCAAGCCTCGCTGAGCCCCGAAAGGGCCTCGCCGCCGCGACGTCGATGCGGCACGCTGACGTCATGGAGCACCGCACCGAAGACGAGCTGACCGCTGCCCTGCCGCGCCTGCGCGACGCCCCCGCCGACGCGGGTCGGCTCGAGATGATCGTCCGGCGGCCCGCCGTCGACGAGCGCGAGGTCCTCGAGATCGGCGAGCTCGACCTGGCGATCGGCCTCGTCGGTGACAGCTGGAAGGACCGGGGCAGCTCGCGGACCGACGACGGCAGCCCGCACCCGGACATGCAGCTCAACGTCATGTCGTCCCGCATGGTCGACCTGATCGCCCGTTCCCGCGACCGCTGGTCGCTCGCCGGCGACCAGCTCTACGTCGATCTCGACCTCAGCGCGGCGAACCTCCCGCCCGGCACGCTGCTCCACCTCGGCGACGAGGCGGTCATCGAGGTCACCGACCAGCCCCACCTCGGCTGCGCGAAGTTCACCCGACGGTTCGGGCTCGCCGCCCACCGCTTCGTGAACTCCGAGATCGGGAAGGAGCTCCACCTGCGCGGCATCAACGCCAAGGTGGCGGTGCCGGGCACGATCCGCGCCGGCGACCTGGTGAAGGTCGAGCGCCCGGACGACTGACGGCTCAGGTGCCCGTGCCGAAGGCTCTGCGCAGCGCCGCGCAGCCCTCGTCGTGGGCGCCCTCGGCGGCGGCCATCTGGTGCCACCGGCTGACGAAGCCGTGCACCACACCGTCGTAGCGGGTCACCTCCACGGGGACCCCTGCGGAGGCGAGGCGCTCACCCCATTCCTCACCCTCGTCGCGGAGCGGATCGAACTCGGCGGTCTGCACGAGGGCCGGGGCGAGCCCGCTCACGTCGTCGGCCCGGGCCGGCACGGCGTATGGGTTCGCACGGTGCTCGGGCGGCACGAAGTGCCCCCAGAACCAGTCCATGTCGCCTGCGGTGAGGAAGTACCCGGTCGCGTTCTCGCGCATCGACGGCCGGGTCTGCTCGGTGTCGATGCAGGGGTAGACGAGCAACTGGAACGCCAACGCGACCCCTTCGTCCCGCGCTCGCAGCGCCACACCCGCGGCGAGGTTGCCGCCCGCGCTGTCCCCGGCGACGGCGAGGCGGGTCGGATCTCCCCCGAGCTCCCCGGCGTGCTCGGACAGCCAGCGCGTCACCGACCAGCAGTCGTCGTGCGGCGCGGGGAACGGGTGCTCCGGGGCGAGTCGGTACTCGACCGAGACGACCATCGCGCCGCTGCGCTTGGCGATGCGGCGGGCAAGCGAGTCGTGACCGTCGATGCTCGACAACACCCAACCGCCACCGTGGAAGAAGACGACCACCGGCAGGCCGGGCTCGGCCGAGTCGGCGTAGACGCGGCAGGCGATGTGGCCGTCGGTGCCCGGCACGACGATGTCCTCCACGCGCGCGAGCGGGTCCGGATCCGGCTTCGGTGCCGAGTCGTAGTTCGCGCGGGCCTCGGCCGGGGTCCCGTCGCCCAGCGAGGGTGCACCGAGGGCCTCCAGCGCCCGGAGCACCTCGGCGACGTCGTGGTGCAGCGGCATCTCGCCTCCTCGTCCTCCGATGACGGCGCGACCGTAGGCGGCCTCGACCGATGCGGCGACGGATCGCGACGCTCCGTATGGTGATCGATCGTCCAGGGGGAGACCGCATGGCGGGTGTTCGACGCGAGTTCACGACAGCGGACGGCTTGACGCTCGTCGGCGACGAGTACGGCGAGCGGGGCGATCCACCGGTCCTGCTGCTCCACGGCGGAGGCCAGACCCGCCACGCCTGGGGAGGCACCGCGGCGACGCTCGCCGCCGCCGGCTCGTACGTCGTGTCGCTCGACCAGCGTGGTCACGGCGACAGCGACTGGGCGCCGGACGGCGATTACAGCCACGAGCCGATGATCGAGGACGTCCGGCACGTCAGTGCCGTGCTCGGGGCCGAGGCAGGGGACACGGCTCCGGCGTTCGTCGGGGCCTCGATGGGTGGGATCATCTCGCTGCTCGCCATCGGCGAGCGACATGTCGACGCACGGGCGCTCGTCCTCGTCGACATCGCCACCCGGATGGAGGACGAGGGCGTCGGCAAGATCCTGTCGTTCATGCGCAGCGGGGCGTCGGGGTTCGCCTCCCTCGACGAGGCCGCCGACGCCGTGGCCGCCTACCAGCCCCACCGACCGCGCCCGTCGAGCACCGACGGGCTCCGCAAGAACCTCCGCCAACGCGAGGACGGGCGCTGGTACTGGCACTGGGACCCGGCGTTCATCGATCCGGAGGGCAAGACGCCCCGCCGATCCCGTGATCCCCACCGCCTCGACGACGCCGCCCGCGCGCTGGAGATCCCGACGCTGCTGGTGCGCGGCCGGATGAGCGACGTCGTCTCCGAGGACGGGGCGCGGGTGTTCCGCGAGCTCGTCCCCCACGCCGAGTACGTCGACGTCGCCGGTGCGCACCACATGGTGGCGGGCGACCGCAACGACGCCTTCGGGGAGGCGGTCGTGGACTTCCTCGCTCGCTGAGGCGATCCCCGCCGGACCGGCACGGGAGAACTGTCGGAGATTTGTCTTCAGGTTCGGCGGCCGTGGTGACGAAGCCTCGTACATGTCCCTCCCCCGATCGACCGACCAGCTGCTCGTCGCCATCGGCGGCCTGCTGCTCGTCGCCGCCGCCATCGCTCCGTCGGTGTCCGGTGAGGGGACGGTCGCCGGCAGCCTCGTCGTCGTCGGCGCCGTCGCGCTCGGCGCACTCGCCCGGGCCGCCCACCGCTCCACCGGTCGGGACCGCCTGACCTGGTCCCTCGTGCTCGGTGCGGGACTCGTCGCTGCCGGTGTGAGCCTGGCCCTCCCGGTGCGGGCGCTCAGCACCGTCGGCATCTCGCTGGTCGTGCTCGTCGCGCTCGGAGCCTGGGGGGCCAGCCTCGCCATGCGCGCCGGTTCGTGGTCGGGCGAGACCGCGATGCGAGCCCTCCTCGACGGCGTCTGGGTCCTCGTCGCCACCGCACCGGCGTGGTGGACGTGGGTCGTGTCACCCGTCCTCGACCAGCGGGCCGAGCTCGGCTCGGGACCGACCACCGCACTGGCCATCGCCGCGACGCTGTCGACCGTGGTCATCGCCGACCTGGCCGCCAACGGCTGGAGGCTCGATGGCGAGGCCCGGTGCTCGTTCTTCGCCCTCGGTGCCGGCGCGGTCCTCGCGGTGCTCGCGGCCCGCCTGCTCGTCGAGGCGCCGGAGAGCTCGACCGCAGCCTTCGCGGCAGCCGCCGTCGTCGTCACCGTCGCGACCGGTCGGCCCGAGCTCTCGCAGGACGCAGCTGCGGGCGACACCGCCGGCCGCAGGGCCGAGCGGTTGCTCACGGGGTTGCCGCTCCTGGCCGCTGCACCGGCGCTGCTCACCGACGCCGACCTCCACCCGGCCTGGTCCCTCGGTGCGCTGGCCGTGCTGGCCGTCCGTGCCGGCTGGGTGACCGGGAACCTCGAACGCCGCGTCGAGCAGCTCAGCGTCCACCGGCTGCTCGACCCGCAGACCGGCCTCGCCAACCGACGGGCGGTGCACGACCTGGCCGTGGACCGGGAGGCGCTCGGCGTCTGCTCCATCGCGGTGGCGGGCGTGCAGCGGCTCGTCGAGGAGCACGGCCGCGAGGTCGGTGACGAGGTCGTCGAGACGGTGGCGAAGCGGCTCACCGCCTCGGTGCGCCATCGCGACGTCGTCGTCCGGCTCGGGGAGAACGAGTTCGGCCTGATCATCGTCGGGGCCGAGTCGGCTGCCGTGGTCGATGCCGTGGCGAGGCGAGCCCTGGCCCGGATCACCGAACCGATCGCCGTCGGAGGACGTCGGATCATCCTGCCGGCGAGCGTCGGCGTCACGTACGAGCCCGGTGGCGGCACGGTCAGGGAGCTGATCGAGCGGGCAGACGCAGCCCTCGCCACCGCGAAGGTGCGGGGGCCCCGTCACGTGGTGCACAGCTGACGACGACGTCGCCGCTGTGGCGCCTGATCTACGATGCCGCATGGTCGTGCGGTCGTCGGACGTGCTCAGCACCGACGACGTGGCGCCCCCGGACCGGTTCGCCTACTGGCGCGAGGTCGTGTGCGCCGTCTTCGTGCCGCTCGGCGTCGAACAGCTCCCCGATCGCCCGCTCTCGGGCACCGTCGAGGTGAGGCGATGGGAGGATGTCCGCCTGTCGCACGTGACGTCGTCGCCCCAGGTCGTGCGGCACGGCACCGCCGATCCCCACGACGACTGCCTGATCAGCATCCAGCTGCGGGGGCGTGGGCGGGTCTCGCAGGGCGATCGCACCGCCGAGCTGGTGCCCGGCCGCTTCGCGCTCTACGACGCCACCCGCCCGTACGAGCTGGCCTTCGACGATGACTTCGAGCAGCTGGTCGTGCAGTTCCCCCGCGACGAGCTCCTCGCCCGGAACGTGGTCCTCGACGACACCACGGCCCAGGCCTGCGGCGGCGACCACGGCCTCGGAGCCGTGGCATCGGGGTTCGTGCGATCGCTCGTCGAGCACGGCGACGACGTCCCCGATCACGCCGTCGGTCGCCTCGGCTCGCAGGCGCTCGACTGCCTGGCGGCTGCCCTCGCCGAGGTGTCCGGTCGCCGGGCCGCGGGGGACGCCTCGTCGACGGCCGAGCGCCAGCGCGTCCTCGATCACATCGAGGCCAACCTCGCCGACCCGTCGCTGTCGGTGACGTCGTTGGCCGCCGCGATGGGTCGATCGACGCGCTCGCTGCAGAAGCTCTTCGAGGACGACGAGCTCCATCTGAGCGAGCGCATCCGGCGGGCCCGACTGGCCAGGGCCAGGGCTGCGCTGCTCGATCCCTTGACCTCGAACCGACCCGTCGCCGCCATCGCCGCATCGGTCGGGCTCCCCGACCCGGCCCACTTCTCGCGGGTGTTCCGCTCCCGGTACGGCTGCTCTCCGAGCGAGCTGCGCACGTCGTCAACTCCTTCGTCGCCCTCGTCCTAGCCGAGCCCCGCGCGCTGTGGTCTGCTCGGTGCGGGATCATCCAGGAGAGGACGCCAGATGCTCGAACGTACGGTCAAGGTCGCCGCGGTGCAGTCCGAACCGGCCTGGTTCGACATGGACGCCACGACCGACAAGGTCATCGCCCTCATGGCCGAGGCGGCGGGCAACGGCGCCGAGCTCATCGCGTTCCCCGAGACGTTCATCCCCGGCTACCCGTGGCAGATCTGGCTCGACAGCCCGGCCGCCGGCATGGCCCACGTGCCGACCTACTGGGCCAACTCACCCACCGTGGACGGGCCGCAGCTGGCCCGGATCGGCGCTGCTGCGGCCGAGCACGAGATCACGGTGTCGCTCGGGTACTCCGAGCGCGACGGCGGGAGCCTCTACATGGGCCAGGCCACCTTCGGGCCGGACGGCCGCCTGCTCAAGGCCCGCCGCAAGCTCAAGCCGACCCACGTCGAGCGATCGGTCTTCGGCGAGGGCGACGGCTCGGACCTCGACGTCGTCGAGCTCGACTACGGCAAGGTCGGATCGCTGTGCTGCTGGGAGCACATCCAGCCGCTCACGAAGTACGCGATGTTCAGCCTCGGCGAGGACATCCACTGCGCCGCCTGGCCGGCGTTCTCGCTGTACCGGGGAGCGGCGAACGCCCTCGGCCACGAGGTCAACAACGCCGCCAGCATGATGTACGCCGTCGAGGGCCAGGTGTTCGTGCTCGCGCCGAGCGCCGTGATCGGCCCTTCCGGCCGCGAGCTGTTCTGCGACACGCCGGCCAAGGAGCAGATGCTGCTCGAGGGCGGCGGCTTCACCCGGATCTACGGCCCGGAGGGGTCGCTGCTCGCCGAGCCCCTCCCGGAGGACGAGGAGGGCATCCTCTACGCCGACTGCGATCCGGCCCTGCAGGCGATCGCCAAGTCCGCCGCCGACCCGACCGGTCACTACAGCCGCCCCGACGTCACCCAGCTGCTCCTCAACCGGTCCGAACGCCCCCGGGCGGTGACGATCGAGGGCCAGCACGAGATGCCGGCGATCGACATCTCCGACCCCGAGCCCGTCGAGGCCCAGTCGTGACCGACACCGACTTCTACACCCCGGCCCAGCGGGCCATCCAGGAGGACCAGGACACCCGCGACCTCGCCGATCGCCTCACGCTGGCGATCTTCGCCGACGAGATCCCCGAGGAGCAGATCCCGTTCATCGAGAGCCGCGACTTCTTCTTCCTGTCGACCGTGAACGAGCGGGGTGAGCCGACCGTCTCCTACAAGGGCGGCCCGGTCGGCGTGGTGAAGGTCCTCGACCCGAAGACGCTGGTGTTCCCCTGCTACGACGGCAACGGGATGTTCCTGTCGATGGGCAACATCAGCGACACCGGCAAGATCGGCATGCTCTTCATCGACTTCGAGACCCCCAACCGCTTCCGGGTGCAGGCGACCGCCCGCGTCTCGTCGGACGATCCGGAGATGGAGCGCTACCCGGGCGCGACGATGGTCGTGCGGGCCACCGTCGACACGACGTTCGTCAACTGCGCCCGCATGATCCACAAGCACACGCGGGTCGAGACGTCGCCGTACGTCCCGGATGCCGACGGGAACCAGCCCCACCCCGCATGGAAGCGGATCGACGGCATCCAGGACGTCCTGCCCGACCATGCCCGCGAGCGGACCGCCGCCGCAGGGGGCGAGATCACGATGGAGGACTACGCCGAGAAGCTCATGGCTGGCGAGTCGTAGCTCAGTGCCCGGGTGGGGCGGTCCCCTCTGCCGCCTCACGCCGCAGCCCCGGACGGCCCGGCGACACCGAGTCGGCCGTCAGTCCCAGCTCGGCCAGGTCGGAGGGCACGGAGCCCTCGGTGATCAGCGACGCAGCGAGGCGCCCGGCCGCCGGTGCGGTCTGGATGCCGGTCCCGCCCTGGCCCGCCATCCAGAAGAACCCGGGAGCGCCCTCGTCGAAGCCGATCACTGGCTGGCGGTCCGCGACGAAGGTGCGCAGGCCCGCCCAGCTGCTGCGGACGTGGCGGGCCTCGAGCGTCGTCCACTCCCCCAGGCGGTCGAGCGCGAGGGCGACGTCGAGCTCCTCCGGCCGCGCGTCGCAGGCGTCGCTCGGCGTCTCGTCCGCGGGCGACACGAGCAGCTGACCGCCTGCCTCGGGCTTGAAGTACAGCGACTCGTCGATGACGTAGACGAGCGGCCACCCCTCACAGCCCTCCGGCCCGCCGACCGTGAACGCGGTCCGGCGCAGCGGCATCGCCCCGACCGGTGCCACGCCGGCCAGCGTCGCGACCCGGTCGATCCACGCCCCGGCGGCGTTCACGACGACCGGTGCCTCGTATCGCTCGCCACCTGCCTCCACGCTCCACCGCTCCCCGGCGCGCCCGATCGCCGTGACCGGCGCCGAACGGACGATCCGGGTGTCGTCGCGTCGGGCGATCCTGACGAGGCACTGGTGGAGGCCCATGACGTCGATGTCGCAGGCGTCGGGCTCCAACACCCCCGCAGCGACCCGGTCGGACCGCAGCACCGGGCAGTGGCGGAGCACCTCGTCGGCCTCGACGAGCCGGATGCTCGGGACCAGCTCGGCGCCCTCGGACGCGGTCTGCTCGAGCGCGGGGAGGTCGGCCTCGTCGCCGATCGCCAGGAACGGTCGTGTCGAGAGCAGCGGGGCGTCGGTCGTGCCGTCCGGGGGTGTCTCGAAGAAGGCCCGACTGCCGATCGTCAGTCGCCGGTTGGTCTCGCCGCCGTAGTTCTCGAGGTACTGCGCCGCCGACCGGCCCGTGGTGTGGTGGGCGAGCGCGGCCTCGGCCTCGAGGAGCACGACGTCTCGCTCGTGTGCCACGTGCGCGGCGGCAGCCGCTCCGGCGATGCCGCCGCCGATCACGATCACGTCCGCCGTCGAGTGAGACATCCCGGTGGGATCATGGCAGGCATGGACCGCTGGGCCGATCTGACCGCCGCCGAACCGGATCTCGCCACCCGGGCGCGCACCCGCTTCGAGTCGGCGAAGCACCACGTCCTCGCGACGCTGCGGCGCGACGGCTCACCCCGTGTGAGCGGGACCGAGGTCCAGTTCTTCGACGGCGACCTCACCCTCGGGATGATGCCCGGGTCGATGAAGGCGGCCGATCTGCGGCGCGACGGCCGCTACGCGCTCCACGCCCACCCCGGCGACGGCTCGATGGAGGGCGGCGACGCGAAGGTCTCGGGGATCGCCGTCGAGGTCACCGACGCCGACGAGCGGGCCGCCTACGTCGCGCACCTCGCGGCGACCGCCGACCACCGGCCCGACGACGGCGCGGACGGACCGGACGACGCTCCGCCGTTCGAGTTCGTGCTGTTCCGGCTGCGGTTGCGCGACGTCGTCGTCACCTCGATCCACCCCGACGGCGATCGGCTGCAGATCGAGAGGTGGCGCCCCGGCAGTGAGGTCGAGGTCGTCGAGCGGACCTGACCGGTCACACGTGGACGTGGTGCAGGTCACGGAAGCGCCGACGGAGCTCGGTCACACCGGCCCTGGCCGCCGCCGGGTCGTCCAGCGCCGTCGCGAGGAGCGCCGCGAGCTCGGGCATCTCTGACGGTCCCATGCCCCAGCGAACGAGCTCGTTGGTGCCAAGCCGCAGGCCCGGCATGCCGTCCGGCGCCTCGCGGTGGGGCAGGCCGATGCCGCTGGCGAGGAGACCGGCCCGCTCCAGGGCCCGCGCCGCGGCCTGACCGCCTCCCCACCGCCTGGCGTCGACCGCGACCTGGTGCGAGGTGGTCGGGCCGTCGACGGTCGTGACGACCGGAAGCCCGGCGTCGAGGAGCGCAGCGCCGAGGGCCTGCGCGGTCGCCACCATCGCCGCGGCGTGCTCACGTCCGCCGAGCTCCCAGTCGAGCAAGGTCATCGCGAGCGCCGCCACCTTGGCGACATCGAAGTTGGCCGTGAGACCGGGGTGGGCGATGGCGTCGAGCCGCTCGGCGAGATCGGGACGGTCCGTCACCAGGAGACCGGACGGTGGACCGGCGAGGCTCTTGTAGGTGCTCATGGTCATGATGTCCGCGCCGGCGGCGAGCGGGTTCGCCCAGGCCCCTCCGGCGATCAGCCCGGCGACGTGGGCGGCGTCGAAGAGCACCGACGCGCCGACCGAGTGCGCGACCTCACGAACCTCGCCGACGGGATGCTCCCGCAGGTTGAGGCTCCCACCGATCGTGATCAGCTTCGGGCGGATCCGCCCCGCGAGGTCGGCGAGCGCGTCGACGTCGACCGTGAAGCGCTCGGCGTCGACGGGCGCCTCGTGGATCTCCAGCCCCACCAGGCCGGCCGCACCGGCGCGGTGATGGGTCACGTGGCCCCCGATCGAGGCCGGAGGCACGATCACCCGGTCCCCGGCGCGGCACGTCGCGAGGAAGGCGTAGAGGTTGGCGATCGACCCCGAGGCGACCCGGACCTCGGCGAACGACGCGCCGAACACCCGGCTCGCGAGGTCGGCGGCGACGACCTCGATCGCCTCGACGTCTCGCAGCCCGGTCTCGTACTTCGCGCCGGGGTGGCCCAACGACGGTCGCGTGCCGATCCCACTCGCCAGCAGCGCCTCCGCCCGGGGGTTCATCACGTTCGTCGCCGGGTTGAGGTTGATCGCCTCGACCTCGTGGGCGACGCGGGCGCCACGGGTCAGCTCCTCGACGCGGCGGGCGACCGCCTCGGCGTCCAGTCCCTCGATCGCAGCCCGGATCTCCGCCACCCGGGCCACGACGGGCCCATCGCTCCACGGTCCCCTCTCCACCCGACGAGCCTGGCACGGCTGATCACCGGTGGCAGACTGGCGACGGCCGCATCGAGGGGGATGGCATGGCGTACACCGAGACCGACACCGCACCCGAGCCGGTCGAGGACTGGTCCACGGACTTCGACTGGCTCGACGACCAGTGGGGTCGCGATCCCGGTGTGATCTTCGCCCAGCTCCGCGAGCAGGGCTGCCCCGTCGCCTTCACCGAGCGCTACGGCAGAGCGTGGATGCCGGTGACCCACGCGGGCGTCGCCTCGATCGCCGAGGACACCGAGCACTTCTCGTCGTTCCGGGTCGGCCTCGCCCGGCCCGGCGCGGTGGTGCGGCCGGCGCCGCCGATCACGAGCGATCCCCCCGATCACCACGGACATCGACGCCTGCTCCTGCCGTCGTTCAACCCACGGGCCATCGCCGCGCTCGAGGACGACACCCGCGACTACTGCCGCGGCCTCATCGCGGCCCTCGACGGCACCGACCGAGCAGACGCGGCCGGTCAGTACGCCCAGCACATCCCGGTGCACGTGATCGCCCGGATGATCGGGGTGCCCGAGAGCGACGCCGACCTGTTCCGCGACTGGATCCACCGCAACTTCCAGCTCGCGCCCAAGGACAACTCCGTCCGGGTCGCGCTCCAGGCGGAGATGCGGGCGTACTTCGACGAGCTGCTCGAGCGACGTCGGGCCGAACCGCTCGACGACCTGGCCACACTGGTGGCCCACGCGGAGATCGACGGCGACCGGGTCGACGACGAGCTCGCGACGGGCTACCTCGTGCTGCTCATCATCGCCGGCATCGACACGACGTGGAGCGGGATCGGGTCGGGCCTGTGGCACCTCGGCCACCACCACGACGACCGTCGCTCGATCGTGGGGCTCCCCCACGACGATCAGCGGTGGCAGATGGCGGTCGAGGAGGTCCTGCGGTTCTACTCGCCCGTCACGATGGCCCGGCAGGTGGTCGCCGACACCGAGGTGTCGGGCTGCCCGGTCCACCAGGGGGACCAGATCCTGCTCACGTTCCCGGCCGCCAACCGCGACCCGGAGATGTTCGAGCACGCCGACGAGTTCGTCATCGACCGGGCCGCCAACCGCCACAGCGCCTTCGGCCTCGGCATCCACCGCTGCCTCGGCTCCAACCTGGCCCGCATGGAGATGCTCGTGGCCTTCCAGGAGTGGCTCGACGCCTTCCCGGACTACACCCTCGACCCCGACGGCGAGACCACCTGGGCCAACGGTCAGGTCCGGGGTCCACGCTCGATCCCGGTCCTGCTCAACCGCTGAGAGCTGACGTCGACCCGGTCCCGCAGCAGGACGACCTCAGTCGGCGAGCGCTCCGGTGAGCGCGCCGAGCAGCTCGCCGTAGCCCTCCAGCGCCGGGAAGTGCGGGAACTCCGCCTGGACGTTGGGCGGCGAGCGGAACAGGAACCCGGCGTCGGCCTCGGTGAGCATCGTGGTGTCGTTGTAGGAGTCACCGGCGGCGACGACGCGGTAGCGGAGGCTGCGGAACGCCCGGACCGCGCAGCGCTTCTGATCCGGCTGACGGAGGCGGTAGTCGACGATGCGATCGTCGACGACAACGAGCCGGTGGCACAGGATCGTCGGGTGGCCGAGCTGGGCCATGAGCGGTCCTGCGAACTGCTCGAAGGTGTCCGACAGGATCACCACCTGCGTGCGACGCCGCAGCTCGTCGAGGAACGCCCGGGCGCCGTCGAGGGGTGCGAGCGTCGCGATCACGCCGCAGACGTCGGACATCCCGAGCCCGTGCTCGGCCAACAGGGCGAGCCGACCGCGCATGAGGACGTCGTAGTCCGGCTCGTCACGGGTCGTGCGGCGGAGCTCGTCGATGCCGGTCCGCTCGGCCACGGCGATCCAGATCTCGGGGACGAGCACCCCCTCGAGATCGAGGGTCACGATCGTCTGACGGCCGGTCGTCACGGG
>JAAUYI010147735.1_pt1 | contig 12616 bp, 10 predicted proteins | sample 7278041 | NCBI WGS metagenome assembly JAAUYI01 (sample SAMN14350216, study PRJNA611818) | marine sediment metagenome | isolation source: surface marine sediment (0.6m) | place: French Polynesia: Moorea | collected 2018-08
AGAAGGGTTGTCTGTATTTCCCTGTTTAATTTCTGATAGTAAGGAACAAATTTCCCAATTGTGGCAAGTCATTTCTATTGCTACAACTCACCATAATAAACATAAACATAGGTGAGTTCGATGTAAGAGTTTTTCGAGTTTTAAGGTAAGGACAATTTAGAAGAGTCGAACTCAGTTTTATTATGGCAATAGGGTCTTTATTTTCATTAATTCTACCATGCTTGTTCTTCATCTTTTGTCAACCAACCTTTAGTCAGACTAAACTCACTAAACAATAAAGAGTCAGAAACTTCATACTGTTCATGACTCTCCATTAATTCTATACAATTTAATATTATAGTTAATATAAGTTCGGGTATGTCTTCAATTCCTTGAGTAATTTTTTCTTTTTTAATCATAATCAATTTCCTAACTCTTTAATAGCTGCAATTACTAACAGCAGCGTTTTTAAGCTCCTGTTTTAATTGCTTATTGCGTTTTCTTAGCTGCCTTAATCTAGCGGATGCTAGACGGCCTTTACTATTACGCTGGTTCATTTTACGGGGGGATTCCCATGATTTTAGTCGCATAATTTTCCCCTGATTGTGTACGTAATCTTATTATATCTTAAAGAACTACAATTTGTACTATGGATAATGTCAATATTTCCTGACTTTTAGAAAAAGCACTTGAAGCTATCCTCAAAGATTCCGTTTTAATTGTTCTAACTCATCGTCTAATTCCCACTTTTGAAACTCTGCTTCTAGGGGGTCAGTAGCCTTATTGTAGGTACTATAATTAATGGTTTGATTCCATCCTTTCGTATCATAATTAGCCTGAGCTTGAGCCGCTTTTGCTTGCCTTGCTTTGGTCTGAATTTCCTCTTTTCGCCGTCGAATTTGACTTAATAGGGTTTTTCCGTTGGCAATTTGTTGTTTTGCTCCTTCCATTTGACCCCATAATTGATTACCTTGACGCAATAAAGCAGCTTCTCTTTCTTGGGCCCTTTGAGCTAAATCTAACCGTCCAGCAGCTTGAGCTTTTGCTACTCTTTTGTGCCAACTTTGGATATCTTCAGCTAAAGAGAGAATTTCAGTTTCTAAGCGTTTTTTCTGCCCTTCCTTTTCAATAATTAGTTTTAGAGCTTGTTGTTCTTGTTCTCTTAACTGTTCTAAAAGGGCTTGTAATTCTAGATGAGGATTATTTTTCAAAAATTCCTCTAAGCGTGTTTCTAGAAAGCGACTGAAATCATCAAAAATACTCATATAACAATTAATAAATTTTAAACTTTAAATTAAAACCCTTGTCCTACTTCGACATATTTAGTCTGACCGTTGTGATAGATAATCGCTTGTTGATTTTGTACTCCCATTAGAATACCACCGCTATTGCCTACCGCTTCCCCAATTTCAAACCGTCGACTAATACCATTAAAGGTAAAAATAGCTGTTGATTGTTGTCCTGACTCCAAAACTCCCACTAACTGATGACCAGTATCTTGAGGGAGTTGAGAATTAGCAGCAATTTCTGGGGGAACCGAAAAGGTATTTTGATTAGGGGTTAAAACAGCAACACTAGAAGGTTTGGAAGTAGGAGAAGGCAAAGGAGGGGCAGGAGGAGAGTTAGGTGGAAGGGTAGAAGGAGTTGGGTTTGACTGGTTAGGGGGATACATTGGTACATAAATCCGTTCTATCACCTTTTCTGGGGTAGGGGGTGACGGGGGTTGAATAGAGACGGTAGAGGTTTTTTTGTCTTGAGGGTTGACTAAGGTTTTTTCCGTTGACGGTTGATTAATAACGTTCAAAGATTGTTGTAAATAGGCGATAAACTGAGCATCAGCAGAATTTGGGGTCACTTCTGCTGTTTCAGGTTTTTTTTGCTCAGATAGATCATAGAATACCCACATCAATGCTAATAGAAAGTAAACACTAGCAGCCCCAAAGAAGATTTTATCAAGATGTTTTGGGATATGGCGATCGCTTTGAGTTGAATGCACAGAATGTTCTCCCCACTAATAAATTATGGCTGTTGTCATTATATGACTATACTTCTGGTGACATCCTCCCACACCAAATCACAGATTATGGTGTGAGCTTCTCAAGATCGCTGTTGAGCATTCCTGGATCGGCACTTATCTAGCCAGTCACAGACTGACCCCGATAGATCGCCACGTCCGGTATGAACTGCCGAGGTTTCCTCGGCAGACACGGACTTATTACCAGGCAGTTTCCTTTCCGCATCGTCCATGCGTACTTTGTGAGGGGTCGTCTGTCGAGGGAACCTCGACAGCTTGTCAACCCCGTCTAGTCCTCGTTGTAGCAGAACCTCGGCTGCTGCATGATCTCTTGTGGTTTGATAGTTACACTCAGGGCAGATATGCTGGCGTTGGGATAAAGGTTTTTTACCTGTATGAGTCCCACAATTAGGACATATTTGTGAACTATATTTGTGGTCAACTTTGGCAAAGAACTTATCTCGTTTCCAACAAACCCACTGCAATATTGTCCTGAATTGACCACAACCTCCATCAAGCATTGACTTGCCAAGGAATCCTTTAGCTGATACTCGAAAGTCAATATCTTCCACAAAAATCATGTCACCTTGGTCACACAATTGATGAGCAATGTGAAAGTGAAAGTTCTTGCGAGAATTAGCTATTTTATGATGAAGTTTAGCCACTTTAATTTGTGCTTTTTCCCAGTTTTTAGACCCTTTCTTTTTTCGAGAGGCTTTACGTTGCAGTAATTTCAACTCGCTTTGTAAATCTCGGAAAAATGAGCCAGGTTCAACCGTAAAATTGTCGCTAGTAGTAAGAAAGTTTTCAAGTCCAATATCAACAGCTAATCCTCTACCTTTTGGCAAAGGGCTTGGTACTTCAATATCAGACTGAACAGTTATAACAACGTACCATTTTGTCCCTCTAGCTCTTGATAAAACTCGGACTTGCTTAATAATAAACCCTTCAGGAATAGGACGATGTAGTTCAATTGAAACTGAGCCTATTTTTGGGAGTTTTATCTGATAGTCACCCACCCCCATCCCCTCCCAGGAGGGGAGTTGGAGGGGAGGGTTTTTAAATTGAGGGAACAAAAATGAACGGAACTGTCCATATTTTTTAAACCGAGGAAAGCCAAAGTCACGCCTTTTAAATGCCTCCCAAGTATTGTGCATTCTTTTAACTACATCTTGAGTTACTTGAGAATGAACCTCTTTTAACCAAGGATTTTCCTTTTTCCATTGAGTTAATTGACGTTTTTGTTCGAGATAACTGGGAAATGGTAGATCGGCTGGCACAATATATTCTTGCTTCAATGAACACCTATCAATAGGGCATTTCTTCCCATTTAACCAAGTTTTTAAGTCTCGCAAACAACGGTTATAAAGTCGTCTGCAAGTTTCTAGCCACTCAAGCATTATTGCATCTTGGTCAGCACTTGGATAAATTCTGTAGGTCATGTTCATGGTCAGCATTCCCAAATTCTAGCACAACTTTATAAATATGCTAGAATTATCTCATAAGTATTGCCCCGACTTTGATGAGGGGCTGAGGGGCGAAGTGGTTCGCCCCTCAGCCCCGTCCCACGCCGACTTTCAGTACGGACGTGGGATGAAAGTCGGGAAAGCTAACAAGAATCAAGCCCTGTGAGAATTATGTTAGTTTCGTTGAAGTTTTCGGGAACGTTATTAGTATAGCTTTTTACTTTCGATAAACTGTGATGAGCAATGTCTCAGAAGTCCGTTATCTGCTAGTTATCGCCGATCAAAAATCTAGACGTATTGTCCCTTTAACGGATAATAGTTATTCCATCGGTCGTGATCCTCATAGTAATATTTTGTTATACGATCGCCAAGTATCTCGTCATCATGCCACTTTATTGAAGATTGAGGGGACAGAAAATGATCAACCCTGTTATCGTATTATTGATGGTAATCTTGAAGGAAAAAGAAGTACCAATGGTATCGCTGTCAATGGGAAATATTGTTTTTCCCATGATTTAACACCGGGGGATTTAATTCGTTTTGGTAATCAATCTCAAGCTAACTATCATATTATTGCTGATTCTTCTGAACTGGATTTATTACAAGAGTCAGACTCTAATAGTCAAGAGAGTGAGACTTGTTTACCGTTAGATGATTTACCCTCTATGGATCATTTTGCCTCTCTTGATGAAATTTTCTTAGAAGATGAGGATGATGAACCGTCTAACACAATGGCTTTTAGTAATCAGGGGAAAAATGAAAACTCAGAAAAATTGAAAGCGCAAACTTCTTTAGCGGATTCTAATCCAAATCCCATTATAGAAGTTGATTTTCAAGGACAGATTAACTATGTAAATGCTGCTGCTAAAATCAAGTTTCCTGACTTAATTAAATTACAATCACTTCATCCTATTCTCAATAATCTCATTGGCAATAGAACCCCTACGGAGGGAACGTCGTTTATTCGAGAAGTTCAATTTGAGCAAAGTTTTTTTGAACAACACATTCACTATTTAAAAGAAACGCAATGTTTAAGAAGTTACTTATTTGAAGTCACAAAATATCGCAAAAGAGAAGTTAAATTAATGGCTGGAAAAGACCGTTATCGCTTCTTTTTTGAGCAAAGTACAGAAGGCATTTTAGTCATCAATCCAGATACCAAACATATTATTGAAACTAATCAAGCTTATTGTCAATTATTAGGCTATAGTAGCGCTGAAATTATTGGTTGTAATCTTTATCAATTATTAGAAACAGAACGGGATACTTTTAATAAGGAATTAGAGCAAATTACCCCAAACAATCCCCATATCATTAAAGAATCTTTTCATCGTCATCAAAATGGAGCATTACTAGCGGTTGCTGGTCAAGTTACTCTAACCACCTATCAGGGACAGGAGGTTTTCTGCTTAGTTATTCGAGATATTCGTGAGCGAAAACAGGCAGAAGAAGAACTACAATATCAACTGCTTCATGATCCCCTCACTAATTTACCCAATCGGGAATTATTTAAACAACAATTAGGGGTCGCTTTAGCCCATGCTCAACGTTATGAACATTTATTGGCGGTCATGTTTATTGATATTGATTCCTTTACTTATATTAATAATACGTTAGGCCATTCTACAGGAGATAAAGTCTTACAAAGTTTTGGAGAAAGATTAAGTTCTTGTATTCGTGCAGGGGATACAGTAACCCGTTGGGGAAGTGATGAATTTATTTTATTATTACCTCAAATTAAAAATACAGAAGATACGGTTAAATTAGCCCAACGTATTTTTGAAACCTTACAACGTCCGTTTATCTTAGATGAACAGCGTCTGCAAATTAAATGTAGTATTGGTATTGCTATTTATCCTCAAGATGGAGACAATGCAGAAGGATTATTAAAAAATGCGGATACCGCTTTATATCGTACCAAAGAACAAGGAAAGAACCATTATCAATTCTATAGTCCCCATTTAACAGCAGAAGCTGAACTATTATTACGGCTAGAAAGTCTTCTCCATCAAGGGTTAGAAAAGAAACAATTTTCTCTTCAGTATCAACCACAACTACAGTATAAAACGGGGAAAATTGTGGGGATGGAAGCATTATTACGCTGGGAAACCCCCGCTTTTGGCATGATTATGCCTCAAAAATTCTTACCCTTAGCTGCAAAAACTAACCTGATTTTACATCTGAGTAAATGGGTTTTAAAAACGGCCTGTGAGCAAAATTTGTCTTGGCAAAAAGATGGTTTACCCCCAATTCCTGTGACGGTGAATCTGTCTGCAAGGGAATTTCAACAACCCCATTTAGCTACAGTGGTGGCCAGTATTTTGGATGAAACGGGCCTTGATCCTCAATGGTTAGAATTGGAATTAACGGAGTTAACCCTACGACAAAATTTGAATTTAGCTCGTAAAACGTTACAAGATCTTCAAAATTTAGGAGTTCGTATCGCTTTAGATGATTTTGGTCGCGGTTTTTCTTCTTTGGGGTATCTTAAGCAATTTTCATTCCGCACGTTAAAACTTCATCAAGATTTTATCCGAGACTTACGGGGAAGTTCGGAAGAATTGGGGTTAATTTCCGCTGTTTTAGCCATTGGTAAAGGTTTTAATATGCGTGTTGTTGCTGAAGGGGTGGAAACCTCTCAACAACTGAAGATCTTACAGGATCTCGATTGTACGGAGATTCAGGGTTATTGGTTTAGTCGTCCTTTACCCACCAAGGAAGCGACAGAACTCCTCAGTAAAATTGCTAGAAACAATTATATAGATTCCGCAAACTATATGTCTTTACCGATAATCGATGGTTAGTTTCTAGAAGCTTCTGGGAACTATAAGAATAACCATTGTTTGTGTATCTGTGATGGAAACCCTATCATCCTTTCGTCATATTCTTGTTATTGAGGACCAAAAAGCGCGACGCATCGTTGCTTTAGAAGAAGCAACCTATAGTGTTGGCCGAGAATCAAGTAATGATATTGTTATTTATGAGCAAGTTGTTTCTCGTCGTCATGCCACCATTGTACGAGTTAAGTTAACCCCCCGCTTAGATAGTTATTCTTATCGAATTATTGATGGAGATTTAGAAGGTCATCGCAGTACCAATGGTTTATTAATTAATGGGAAATTAAAAGAGTCTCATAATCTAAAACATGGTGATGTTGTTATTTTTGGTCCTCAAGCGAAAGTTAGTTATTATATTATTTCTACGGCTTTAGATATTGATTTATTTAATCCTCTTGATTGTGGACAATTAGAGCAAGAGGATGATGAAATGATGGAAACCATGATTGCTGATGATAATAATAAGTCAACGTTGATTAGTGAGGACAGTTTACAAGAGCGTGATCGGGATGATTTAATTCGATTGGCTTCTTTTCCTGAATTAAGTCCCAATCCTATTGTTGAAATTGATTTCACGGGTAATTTAACTTATCTAAATCCAGCAGCTAGTATTAAGTTTAAAACTATTACACAAGAAAAATTAAAACATCCTATTCTAGCGGGTTTACTGTCAGGCGTTCATAATATTCAAGGGAATTTATTATTAAGAGAGGTGATAATTGGTTCTGACATTTTTGAGCAGTATGTCCATTATTTATCAGAACATCAATTAATCAGAAGTTATTTATTTGATATTACTGCTAGAAAACGGGCTGAAAAAAACTTAGAATATCGGGCTTTTTATGATACGTTAACTGATTTACCTAATCGAAATTACTTTGATGAACAGTTAGAAATTGCTTTACTGAAAGCTAAAAACAATGATGATTCAATGGCCTTGCTTTTTCTTGATTTAGATTCTTTTAAAAATATTAATGATAGTTTAGGTCATAAAATTGGAGATCAATTACTCACAATTTTTGCTCGACGCTTAAGTTCTTGTGTCCGAAATAATGATGTTGTTGCCCGTTGGGGAGGGGATGAATTTACCTTATTATTACCTCAAATTAATAGTCCAGAAGATACCATTAATTTAGCACAACGTATTTTAGATGATCTTAAGCAACCTTTTGAAGTTTCAGGACATCAATTATATATTAAAACCAGCATTGGTATTGCTATTTATCCTCAAGATGGTGAAGATGCAGAAACCTTACTAAAAAATGCTGATGCAGCTCTTTATCGAGCTAAAGAACGAGGTAGAAATCATTACCGTTTTTATCGTTCAACTATGACTTCCAAAGCATCTTTGTTATTAAAATTAGAAAATCTTTTATATCAAGCGTTAGAAGAAGAATCTTTTTCTCTACACTATCAACCTCAACTAAATATAACTAATAATAAAATTAGTGGAATGGAAGCTCTTTTACGATGGTATCATCCCGAGTTAGGCCATGTTTCTCCTACTAAATTAATTCCTTTAGCAGAAAAAACAGACTTAATTATTCCGATTAGTTTATGGGTTTTAAAAACAGCTTGTCAACAAAATAAATCATGGCAAGAACAAGGTTTATCCCCTATTACAATAGCAGTTAATTTATCCCCTAAACAATTTCAACAGCCTAATTTAGTTGATATTGTTGCTCAAGTTTTAGAAGAAACAGGTTTAGAACCCCATCTTTTAGACTTAGAAATTACCGAAACAGCTATGATGGAAAATATTGATTTCTCCCAAGAAACCTTGCACAAATTAAGAGATTTAGGGGTACAAATTTCCTTGGATGATTTTGGGACAGGTTACTCGTCTTTGAGGTATCTACAAAAATTTCCGATTACGACTCTAAAAATTGATCAATCTTTTATCCAAACTTTACAAAATAATCCTCAAAATGCAGCCATAATTTCTGCTATAATTGCTCTAGGAAAGAGCTTCAATCTTCGGGTGGTTGCAGAAGGGGTAGAAACGCTACAACAATTAGAATTTTTACAAAGATTAAACTGTGAGGAGATTCAAGGATTTTGGTTTAGTCGTCCTCTAAAATCCGTAGATGCAACCACATTTTTAAGTGGAATTTAAGAATAATAAATTGAAGCTTGAGGGTGACATTAAATGGCGATAGAAAACATTAAACTTAAAGTAAAATAGAGATGATTAAACAATGAATCACACAAAAAAAAATACCGAGAATCGTTATATATTGGTTCTTGAAGATAATTACTCCCGTTGGACGATTTCCTTAGAAGAGTCTAACTATTCTTTAGGGAGACATTCTAGTAATTCTATTGTAATCGATTCTAAACAGGTTTCTCGAAAACACGCTACTTTAATTAAAAAAATTAACCACAAAACTAACCAACATTCTTTTTGGATTTTAGATGGAGATTTAGAAGGAAAAAAAAGTCAAAATGGTATTTTTGTTAATGGACAAAAATGCTTAATTCATCAACTTAAAGACGGTGATTTAATTAATTTTGGTTGTGAAGTCAATGCGAGTTATCATGTGGTTCCTCATGCTGCTATTTCAGAAAGTTTTATTGATAAAAATACTGCCAATAAATTTAAACCCGCTAAGATTCCGTCTATTAGTAAAGTACCTGTCTTAAACTTAGATAATCCCAATCAACGATCAACTTTTCTGTTGCACAGTTCTTCTCTCAAAGATGACAGTAATGATGATACCTTTCAAGAAGAATCCTATCTTGATCCAGTGACTGAATTACCTAATCGTATTCTTTTTAATGAATATGTTTCTATTGCGCTAACCAATGCAAAAAGGCATAAAAATTGTTTAGCTATTTTTTTGATAGATATTAAACATTTTAGTGAAATTAATGATAGTTTTGGTTATACGATTGGAGATTATTTCTTACAAGCGATCGCCGAACGGTTAAAAAATTGTATTAGAACAGGGGATATTATTGCTCGTTGGGGAGGGGATGAATTTGCGATTTTATTACCTCATATTAAAGAAGCAGATAATTTATATAAAATTACTCAAAGAATCATTAAAGAACTGAAGTATCCCTTTACTGTTGAAAACAATACTCAATCCTTGATCACTCATTTGGGAATAGCTATTTATCCTAAAAATGGACAACTTCCCCAAGAACTTTTAAATTATGCAGAAACCCAACTCATTTATCATAAAAAAACAGGTAATCATAACATTCTCAATGAAAACTTGAATAAAAGTAATGTCTCATTATCACAGATTGAAAAGCGACTTTACGACGCTTTAACCAAAGAAGAATTATGTTTATACTATCAACCTCAATTAAACAGTAATACCCAAAAAACAGAAGCAATGGAGGCTTTTATTCGTTGGAAACACCCTAAATATGGTTTAGTTCCCCCTAAACAATTTTTACCTTGGGTAGAAAAAACCGAATTAGTTGTACCTTTAACTCGTTGGATCTTAGAAAAAGCTTGCACACAAAATAAAATATGGCAAACGAATCAGTTACCATCTGTTTTAGTATCTGTTAATTTATCTATGACCCAATTTCATCATCCTCAATTAGTTGATTTGGTTGATGAAATCTTAACCTCTACAGGACTCTCTCCTCAATGGTTAGAATTAGAAATTACTGAAGCAATTATTTGGAAAGATATCAAACTTGCTTATAAAGTTTTAAGACAACTAAAAAGCTTAGGGGTTAGGATTTGTTTAGATGATTTTGGTATTGGTTATGCTGCGGTTAATAATTTGCATCAAATCCCTTTTGATACCATAAAACTTGATGTTTCCTTAATCAAAGAAATAGATGATAACCCTGATAACACTACCTTAATTTCTGCCCTAATTTCTTTAGGAAAAAGTTTTGATATGAGGGTAGTTGCTGAAGGGGTAGAAACCCAACAACAACTAGATACGTTGCAGAATTTACACTGTCAAACCATGCAAGGTTATCATTTAAGTAAGCCTCTTTCTGTAGAAGACGCTACCCAATTTTTAACCTTTCATCATGTAGACCTCTTGGACATTATTTAGGGTAAAATTTCTTTCCCCACCGCTTCATAAGCAGACCAAGCCATTTTAGAACGTGGATCAGGATAATCTCTAGTAATAACACCCCTTTGAGAAGCTTTTTCAAAGACCACTAATAAAGGAATAGAGGTTTTAAAGCGAGGAAGGTTCGCTTCTTTGAGCAATTTTTTAGCTTCCTGTCCACTTTTGGTACGAGCATCTACCTTGGTCAACAGCACTTTAAAATTAGCTTTGAGGTCTTGTAGTTGTTCTACGGCCTTAAGCGTTGCGTCTAAGTCTAAATGATTAGGGGTTGTGGGAACAATTAATAAATCACTCCCATCCGCAAGATCCTTAAATTCTTCTGGTTCCGGTCTGGCCCTAGTATCAACGATAATGTGGGGATATTTACGAATAATACTGGTTGATCCAGCTTGGGAAGCCACATGAAACGGTAGTTTATCCTCCCTAGACCAAATTAAGGCCGAACGGTTGCGATCGGCATCTATGAGTAAGGTAGGGGCTTTTTCTTGCAAATAAGCGGCAAGATGAATAGAAGTAGTGGTTTTGCCGACACCCCCTTTCAAAGCAGTAATAGAAATGATCATGGTATATTTAGCTGATTTACCGAAGTTATAGTATTGCTCCCCGTTCCCAGATTACACCACCGTGACCCTCTTTTTTCTAATGACAATTGAAAAAGCGTCACCTTTGGGAAACTTATTGACTCAGGTTCGCGTCACAATAGGAGTGTGTGTGAGGAGTAAGAACGAAAGACGAAAGCCTTTGAGGTCGAAACATGGCCAGACTCTTGAAGGCTTTTTTTCTTATTTAATTTTCGATTTGTGTTAAATTCACCCCTTCATAAAAATTACTAAGACTTATTTCTAGAGGAATAGATATTAAGGGAATGATTGATGTTTCATCTTCATATTCTTTTAACAACCAATTACCCTCTGCTGTTTTTGTGTACTGCATAATTAATTTTTGCTCTTGTGCCATTAAAATATATTCTTGAAAAGTAGGAAGGGAACGATAAAAACGAAACTTATCCCCTTGATGATAATTTTGCGTGGATTTTGATAAGACTTCCCCAATTAAACAAGGATTCGTGACGGTTGTTGTCCCTTTTCCTTCATAGGTGGGTTGACCCTTGATTACCATAATATCAGGATAGGTATAAAGACGATATTGAGCCATCCATAAACGGACATCTCCGATATAAGTTTCATAGTTTTGTCCTTTAAGGGTGAATCGCAGATAACTATAAAAATTACCGGCAATTTTATTATGATTTGTTGTTCCACGAGTCATAGGAATAATGTTCCCGTCTCTATATTCATGTTTACAATCTGCTGTTTCTTCAAAATCTAAATATTGTTCTGGTGTGTAATATTGGGGTTGAGTTTGAGTAACCATTGACGACTTAATAATAACTTTTTAAAATTGTAACTGATTAAGTTTAAGTCTGTTACTGCTGATTTTTTTTGAATTGTACGCTAATGCCAATAAATAATAACGTCAATCCTTGAATCACGGCTACTATGGTTACAGGAATTTCTGCATTTCTTTGCATTACATTTGCTCCACTTAACAAAGCTCCAAAAAATAACGAAGTTAGCAAAACACCTATAACATTACCTCGACTTAAAAAGGCGATCGCAACGGCATTAAATCCATAACCAGGGGAAAAATTCTCAAATAACCGGTACTTTAATCCCATCACTTCTGTTGCCCCGGCTAACCCACATAATCCCCCTGATAATGCCATCACTAAGAGAATGGTTTTACTAACAGAAATTCCTGCATAAGTGGCAGCCTTGGGGTTTAAACCAACCACTTCTATTTCATAGCCAATGATAGTTTTTTGTAGTAAAATACCAACAATAATAATAGAGATAGTTCCCACAATAATACCAGCATGGGCTAAGGTTTTTGGAAAAATAATCGGTAATTTAGCCGATTCAGTAATTAAAGGGGAATAGGCACTAGGAGCATTAGGTTCCCCTAAAGGATGATGCACTAAATAACTAATAAAATTAATGGCAATATAGTTGAGTAATAAGGTGGTTATCACTTCATTAATTCCCCGATAAGCTTTAAAATAACCAGGTATGATTCCCCATAATGCACCACCAATAAATCCAGAAGTTAAAGCTAATGTGATATGCAAAAAACTAGGAATGTTGCTAATAAATAATCCGACTAAGGTGCTACCTAAAGCCCCTAAATAAATTTGTCCTTCACCTCCTATATTAAACTGTCCCCCTTTGAGGGCAATTAAAATCCCTAAACTAGCTAAAAGTAACGGAC